>ENA-OWPA01000093-OWPA01000093.1-bioreactor-metagenome-genome-assembly--contig:-NODE-93-length-164266-cov-44.361346_pt1 | contig 164266 bp, 177 predicted proteins | sample MGYA00238139_ERZ651803 | MGnify/ENA primary metagenome ERZ651803 (study PRJEB26909, sample SAMN07631231) | bioreactor metagenome | isolation source: Switchgrass digestor | place: USA: Dartmouth...
TGCACAAATATTATCTCACAAGAAGGGTGAGATAGAAAAGAAAATATAGTTTCTAAACTATAACATTATTATACGAGGTGAAATGATGAAATGGTCACTGGTATTGATACCATTAATTTCATTAATCATAGTTTGTTTATTAATTATACCTATGAAACTGGACTTACTTTATATTTTTGAAAATGGGAAAAGTAGCTTAAAAATATCTACTTCATATCTATTTGGATTAATAAAACCTGAAATACAACCTTTTGATAATAAAAAGGATAATAATAATATGAAAGAAAAATCAAAAGGGCTTAAGCAATTTAATGAGTATGTAGAATTAATTGATTACATATGGGAAAGGATTATTATTGAAAGGTTTGAATGGAAAACTAATATAGGACTATTAGAACCTCATTACTTGAGCATATTGTATGGATTTTTGTGGTCTATAAAGGGTCTTATTGTAAGCTATTTAATGTCAAAAAAAGAAATCGATTATATGAAAGTAGATATTACACCACTATATAATACAGATGCAATTGCTATAAGATTTAATTGCATAATAAAGATAAGAATGGTTTATATTATTAACATATGGATTAGGATTATAAAATCAAATAAAGGTGGTGAAGAAAATGGCAGACCATCCAATAGAAGGCTTGATGAAAACTACAATGAGTAGCTTAAAAGAGATGGTTGATGTAAATACTATTATAGGAGATCCTGTTCAATCTCCAGATGGATTAGTTATTATTCCTGTATCCAAAATAACTTTTGGATTTGCATCTGGAGGTACTGAATTCCATAAGAATTTAGAAAACGAGGATAGAAATGCAAATGCAAATACTGTGAACTTTCCCTTTGGAGGAGGAACTGGTGCAGGAATTTCTGTACAGCCAGTTGGATTTATAGTAGCTGGCAACAATCAAATTAAACTGTTGACAGTAGATGAAGGCAATACAGCTTTAAGCAACCTTTTTGATTTTATGAACAAAATAACTGATAGTATTCAACAAGCAGTAAATAAAAACAAAAACAATAATAGTGCTAATAATAATCTGAATTCAAATACTGATAATACAAATCAATAAAATATTTAAGAAGCAGATTTTTTCTGCTTCTATTGCTTTATTGAAGGAGGAAATATATGAGAAGAGTTATTATAGCTATTGTGTTAACAATTTTAATAATTAATAATATAGTTTATTCAGCTCCTTCCATAAGTGCTCAAAGTGCTGTATTAATGGATGTAGAAACAAAAAGAGTATTATTCGAACAAAATGCTCATGTTAGACTTCCAATGGCAAGTACTACTAAAATAATGACAGCACTGGTAGCTTTAGAAAAAGGAAATATTCATGATATAGTAGAGATAGATAAAGATGTAGTTGGAATAGAAGGGTCTAGCATATATCTACATGTTGGTGAGAAGATTTCATTAGAAGACTTGTTATATGGTTTAATATTAAGGTCGGGTAATGATGCAGCTATGGCTATTGGAAAGCATATAGGAGGGGATATAGATAGATTTGTTAATATGATGAATGAGAAATCAAAAGAAATAGGAGCCGTTAATACAAATTTTGTGAATCCACATGGTCTCCATGACGATAATCACTATACTACTGCATATGACCTTGCCCTGATAACAAGTAAAGCCATGGAACGAGAAGACTTTAGATTAATATCAAGGGCAAAATCCTGGACAGCTAAAAGAGAAAAAAATTATCTATTTTACAATAAAAATAAAACATTATGGGAATATGAAGGTGGAGATGGAGTAAAAACTGGATATACAACAAAAGCAGGTAGATGTTTAGTAACGAGTGCAACTAGAAATGATATTCATCTAGTTGCAGTTGTACTTAATGATTATAACTGGTTTCAGGATTGTTATGCACTAATGGATTATGGATTCGCTAATTATAAGTCCTATGATATAATTAAAAGGGGACACCCTATAAAAAACTTACCAGTAATATATGGACAAAAAGAACATGTTACTGCAGTTTCGGAGGAAGGATTTAGCTATTTGTTATCTGAAGAAGAATTAGAAAAAATTAAAGTGGATTATAGATTAGAAGAAAATATAATAGCCCCTGTTAAAAAAGGAGATATATTAGGTAATGTATATATATATTTGGAAGGCAAATTAATATATAGAGGTAACATTGTTGCAAATGATGATATAGATGAGTTGGGATTATTTAAAAAGATTATAGAGAAAATAAAGAATCGAGATTAATATAATAGCGAGTAATATGTAAAGTGAGTAATTCTTATAAAATAGGGTATTATAATTATGCAACATGGGAGGATATATATGAGATTACAGAAATTTATTGCAATGTCTGGAATAACATCAAGGAGAAAAGCTGAAGAGCTAATATTAGAAGGTAGAGTAAAGGTAAATGGTATAGTTATTAAGGAGTTGGGAACAAAAATCGATCCTGAAAAGGATATTGTTTTTGTAGACAATAAAAGAATTAAAGCTGTTGAAAAAAAGATATATATTATATTGAATAAGCCTGAAGGATACGTAACAAGTCTTAAAGATACCCATAACAATAAAGTAGTGCTGGATTTAGTTAAAAATATAAAAGAGCGTATTTTTCCTGTAGGAAGACTCGATAAAGATACTTCAGGCTTATTAATTATGACAAATGATGGAGATCTAGCCTATAAACTAACTCATCCAAAGCATGAAGTTTGGAAAAAATATATTGCATTAGTTAAAGGGCATCCAGACAATACTAAATTAGAGATGTTGAGAAATGGCATTGATATTGATGGAAGATTAACAAGCAAAGCACATGTAAAATTAGTCAAAAAGAATACGAGAACAACATTATTGGAGATTGCCATACATGAAGGAAGAAATAGACAAGTACGTAAGATGTGCGAGCATATTGGACATCCTGTAATTGATTTAAAAAGGGTGTCAATAGGAAATATTAGACTTGATGGATTAGAAAAAGGAAAATGGAGATATTTGAATGAAAAGGAAGTAGAATATTTGAAAAAAATCTAACAGTTACTCACTGATTATGCATTATATGTTATAATATAGTAGATTTGGTGATATATATGGGATACAGGACATTTAAGAATGCGGTGGAAATTGCTAAAAGTATAATGAATGCTCATGTAAAACCTGGGCAAATTGTATTAGATTGCACAGTTGGAAATGGAAACGATACATTGCTACTTTCCCTTTTAGTTGGAGAAAAGGGAAAGGTTTATGGATTTGATATTCAATCTGTTGCTATTGAGAGGACAAGAAAAAAGCTAATAAATGAAGGACTGGAAGATAGAGTAATACTAATAAACGACAGCCATGAGAATATTGACAAATACATTTCTCGAGGGCTAGATTTCATAATATATAATCTGGGCTATCTTCCTAATGGCGATAAAGAAATAAGGACTAATGCTAATTCTACTTTGAAGAGTATAAAAAAGGCATTAGCCTTACTCAATAACAACGGATTACTATTAGTCACATGTTATACAGGCCATGAAGGTGGTATGGAGGAATGGAAATCTTTAGAACAATATTTTAAGAATCTTAACCAACATTATTACAGTGTTTTGGAGTTTAAATTCATTAATCAAAAAAATAATCCTCCAATACTTTATGGTATTGAGAAAAATAGCTAGGAGGGGTAATTTTGACAGGTATAAAGATTACAGAAACAGTATTTAGAGATGCACATCAGTCCTTGATTGCTACAAGGATGAGAACTGAGGATATGCTGCCTATTGCTCAAAAGATGGATAAAGTAGGGTTTTATGCTTTGGAAGTGTGGGGTGGAGCTACATTTGACGCTTGCTTACGTTTTTTGAATGAAGATCCATGGGAAAGATTAAGGGCATTAAGAAAAGCCTTTAAGAATACTAAACTACAAATGCTATTAAGAGGACAGAACTTACTTGGATATAAGAATTATCCAGATGATGTGGTAGAAGAATTTATAAAGAAGTCCATTGAAAATGGTATAGATATAATAAGAATTTTTGATGCATTAAATGATACAAGAAATATCAGCAAATCTATTGAAGCTACAAAAAAATATGGAGGCCATGCCCAGGCAGCTATTTCCTATACAATAAGTCCAGTTCATAATATTGAGTACTATGTAAACTTAGCAATAGAAATGGAAAAAATGGGGGCAGATTCAATATGTATAAAGGATATGTCTGGAATATTGCTACCTTATGTAGCTGAAAAGCTTGTTATGGAATTAAAGAAGAACATTAAGGTGCCATTGGAAATTCACTCCCATTTTACAAGTGGAATTGCAAATCAAACCTATATGAAGGCTATAGAAGCTGGAGTTGATATTATTGATACTGCTATGTCTCCATTGGGTATGGGAACTAGTCAACCTGCAACTGAACCTATGATAGCATCTCTTGAAGGTTCTAAATATTATCCAGATATTGATATGAATCTTTTACTTGAAATAACTGATTACTTTAAAAGTTTAAGGGAAAAGTATGAAAAAGAAGGATTATTAAGCAATAAAGTATTGGGTGTAGATGTAAGGACTTTAAAATATCAGGTTCCAGGGGGGATGCTTTCTAATTTAGTTTCCCAGCTTCAACAACAAGGAGCTCTAGATAAATTTGATAAGGTATTAGAAGAAGTGCCTAGAGTTAGAGAAGATTTAGGCTATCCTCCACTTGTAACTCCTATGAGCCAAATGGTAGGTACACAAGCTGTATTAAATGTAATTTCTGGAGAAAGGTATAAGATGATACCTAAAGAGGTCAAAAACTATGTAAAAGGATTATATGGAAGATCAGTAGTACCAATTAAGGAAGATATAAGGAAAAAGATTATTGGAGATGAAGAAATTTTTAATGGAAGACCTGCAGATCTACTTGAGCCACAGCTTGAAAAATATAAAAATGAGATTAAGGAATATATTGAACAGGATGAAGATGTGCTTACTTATGCACTATTTCCTCAAGTAGCTATTGAGTTTTTTAAATTCAGACAGTCACAAAAATATAGAATTGATAATCAATTACTAGATGAAGAAAACATGGTATATCCTGTATAAAACAACTTTATTAAACACACCCCAATAGATGCAAGTATATCCATCTATTGGGGTGTGTTTTTTATATGAAATAAAACTTGCAAGCGATGTAAAAATAATGAAATTTATCTTGCAAATTTTGGGTAGTTTTGTTATTATTAATATGAAAACGATTTGCTGAGTAAGGGGGATGTAACATTTGAAAACCTTAAAAAATGAAAAGCTCAATATCGAGAAAGAATTATGTAAAGGGTGCGGTATTTGTGTAGCTTTCTGTCCAAAAAATGTACTAAAAATTGAGGATGGTAAGGTTGCAATAGAAAATATTGATTCTTGTATACAGTGTGGTCTTTGCGAGTTAAGATGTCCTGATTATGCAATATATTTAGGAGGTAAGTAAAGTGGATGGAAATAGTAAAAGATTAATGCAAGGAAATGAAGCCTGTGTTGAAGGCGCAATTACAGCTGGAATGAGATTTTTTGCTGGATATCCTATTACTCCATCTACTGAAATTGCAGAAATTTCAGCAGCTAGACTGCCAAGAATAGGCGGAAAATTTATTCAAATGGAAGACGAAATTGCAAGTATTAGTGTAGTAATAGGTGCTTCTCTGGCTGGCAAAAAAGCAATGACTGCTACAAGTGGTCCAGGTTTTTCATTAAAGCAGGAAGGTATTGGATATGCAATTATGGCAGAAGTTCCTTGTGTTATTGTAAATGTGCAAAGGGGAGGCCCAAGCACTGGATTGCCTACTTCACCAGCTCAAGGCGATATTATGCAAGCTAGATGGGGTACACATGGAGAGCATTCTATAATAGCTTTATATCCATCTACTGTAAGAGAGATATTTGATACTACTATTAGGGCTTTCAATCTAGCAGAAAAATATAGGACTCCAGTAATACTTCTTATGGATGAAGTTATAGCACATATGAGAGAAGCAGTAGAATTACCTAATAAAGATGAAATTGAGATATATAATAGAAAAAAACCTTCTGTTAGTCCTGAAGAATATAAACCTTATAAAGTGTTGGAAGGCGATATCGTTCCTGAAATGGCAAATATAGGTGAAGGATACAGATATCATGTTACAGGACTTATGCATGATGAATCTGGAGCTCCTACAAATGACAATAATATTGCAGAAGAGCAAATACTTAGAATAGTCAATAAGATTAATAATAATGTAGATGATATAGTTGACTATGAAGAATATAAACTAGATGATGCAGAAGAGGTTATTATTGCTTTTGGAGCAACTGCAAGATCTGCAAAATCAACTGTTGATATATTAAGAGACAAAGGAAGAAAAGTTGGATTGTTTAAGCCTATTACTATTTGGCCATCACCACAAAAGCAAGTATTAGAATTAGCAAAAAAAATGAAGAGGATTATAGTAGTAGAAATGAATATGGGGCAATATTTACTGGAGGTTGAAAGGATTGCAGGAAAATACACAGAAGTCCTTGGATATGGTAGAGTAAATGGAGAACTAATTACTCCTATGGAAATTGCTAAATTTGTTGAGGAGGGTTAATATTGGGCAATAATTTAATTGAAAAATATTATAGAACTGAACGACTTCCACATATATGGTGCCCTGGGTGTGGAAATGGAATAGTATTAAGAGCGATAGTTAAGGCTATAGATAATCTTGGAGTTAATAAAGATGAAGTATGTGTTGTATCAGGAATAGGATGTTCATCCCGAGCTACAGGATATCTTGATTTTAATACAGTTCACACTACTCATGGTAGAGCATTGGCATTTGCAACTGGGATAAAATTTGCTAACCCTGACCTTTATGTAATAGTCATAACAGGTGATGGAGACTGTGCAGCAATTGGAGGAAATCATCTAATACATGCTGCAAGAAGGAATATTGATATAACAACTGTTGTATTTAATAATAATATATATGGAATGACAGGTGGACAGTATTCACCAACTACTCCAACGGGGGACAAAGGAACCACAGCACCTTATGGTAATATTGATCCGAATTTTGATTTGTGCGAACTAGCAAAATCAGCAGGAGCAACTTATGTAAGCAGGTCTACTGTATATGGTGCAAATATGATTACAAAACAAGTTGAAGAAGGAATAAAAAACAAGGGCTTTTCATTTATTGAAGCAATGACTATATGTCCAACTTATTATGGAAGAAAGAATAGAAAAGGTGATGCACCAGATATGATCAATCAATTAAAGGAAATGACCATTAACATAGATGCTTATAACAAGCTTCCTCAAGAACAAAGAATAGGTAAAATAGCCATAGGAGAACTATATAAAGAACCAAGGGAAGAATACATTGAAAAATATAATAGGCTAATGAATTCATTTTAAAGGAGAGATACTTGATGGAGTTTAGAGAATTTAGATTAACTGGCTCTGGGGGGCAGGGACTAATACTTGCAGGTATTATATTAGCCGAAGCAGCTTTAAAGGATGGTAAAAATGTAGTTCAAAGTCAATCCTATGGCCCAGAGGCTAGAGGAGGGGCTAGTAAAGCAGAAGTAATAATAAGCGATAATGTTATTAATTATCCTAAAGTTGAAAAATGTGATGTACTACTTGCCTTAACTCAAGAATCTTATGATAAATACATTAATACATTAAAAACAGGCGGAGTACTTATAAAGGATGACAAAGTAATTGAAACTCAAAAAAGAGATGATATAGATGTATATTCGGTGCCAATATTATATACTGCAAATGAAATACTAAAAAAGCCAATGGTTGCTAATATGATAGCTTTAGGATGTATTTATGAAGTTACAAATGTTATAAATAAGTGTTCTTTAGAAGAGGCGGTATTAAATAGAGTACCTCAAGGTACTGAAGATTTAAATAGAAAAGCTTTAAATGAAGGTTATAAATTAATAGAATTATTAAAAGGAAAGGTTTGTCATGAAATACAATGATCTAATTAAAGTAATACAAAAAGAATATACTAAGTTAAGCAAAGGGCATAGGTTAATTGCGGAATATCTTATTAATCATTATGATACTGCTGCTTTTATGACTGCAGCTAGTCTTGGAGAAACTGTAGGTGTAAGTGAATCTACTGTAGTAAGATTTGCAAATGTATTAGGATATGAAGGATATAGGGAATTACAGAAAGAACTGCAGGAATTAGTTAAAAGCAAATTAACTACTGTACAAAGAATATCCTTAAGTTCTGAATTTGAAAACTTTGAAAATGCATTAAGAGAAGTAATAAAAAAAGACATTCATAATATTGAGAGCATACTTAAAGAAATTGATTATAGAGCATTTCATGAAGCATTAAATATTACACTAGAAGCAAATCATGTATATATATTAGGATTAAGAAGTTCATCATTTTTAGCTGGGTATTTGGGATTCTATTTAAATTTTTTATTAGATAATGTCAAAATTATTACTGCAGGACCAAATGATGTATTTGAACAGCTTTTTAAGGCTAATCAAGGAGATGTAATAATTGGTATTAGTTATCCAAGATATTCAAAGAGAACTCTTGAAGCACTAAATTATGCTAAAGAAAAAGGATGTAAAGTGTTAACCATTACTGATAGTCTAATGTCCCCAGCAAATCAATATTCGGATTGTACATTAATAGCTAGCAGTAATATGTTTTCATTTGTGGATTCCCTTGTTGCTCCTATGAGCTTGATAAATGCATTTATTGTTGCATTAGGTACTAAAAAAGGAAAACAGATAACTAATTACTTTGAAGATTTGGAAAATATATGGAAAAAACACGATGTATATATTACAAATAACAATAATCATAACAGCGATAATAGCAGAGAATAAAAGTATTGAATAGCCATGATGTGAAATTCACATCATGGCTATTTTTTATAAAATTATATCATATATAATATTATCATAATTGATAATATAATTTATATTTAATAACTCAGATAATTTGTTATAATTTATAATATAAAACTTAAATGGAGGTATATTATGAAAAAAATCTACCTAGCCAGGCATGGTGAATCATTATGGAATACACTAAAAATGATACAAGGGCAAAAAGATGTTCCTCTAACAGAAAAAGGAATAAAACAAGCTAAACTATTGGGAAAAAGGCTCAAAGATGAAAAAATAGATAAAATATATTCAAGTGACCTTTTAAGAGCTTATGAAACTGCTAGAATAGTTGGAGAAATAATCAATGTTGAAGTAATACCTTGTAAGGAATTCAGAGAAATAAATTTTGGTATATGGGAAGGTATGTCCAATGAAGAACTTAATAAACTTTATAAAAAAGAGTATGAGTTGTGGCTGAGAGAACCTGAAAAACTTATTCTTGAAGGTGCAGAAACTTTATACGATTTACAAAATAGAGCTATTAGTGGAATAAATAAAATTATTAACGCAGAAAATAATAACTTAAATAATATATTAATTGTTTCACATAGTGCAACAATTAAAGCTATTATTTTAGGTTTGTTGGATATGAATATATCATATTTCAAGAACTTGGCATTAGGCAATGTTAGTTTAAGTGTTATTGAATTTAGAAAATACAATATGGTACTAGAATTATTTAATGATATGAACCACATAAAGGAGCGTTGATTTCATGAAAGTAGCTGTAATTGGAGGAGGTCCTTCTGGAATTATAGCATCAGGATTCGCAAGTTCCAGAGGATTAGACGTAACACTATTTGAAAGGAATAATAAGCTAGGTAAAAAATTGTATATAACAGGTAAGGGACGATGTAATATAACTAATAATTCTCCTATAGATGATTTTTTTGATAAAGTTATCACAAATAGTTCCTTTTTATACAGCAGCTTTTATTCCTTTACTAATGAGGATATTATGAATTTAATTGAAAGCTATGGCGTTAAGTTAAAAGTAGAAAGAGGAAATAGAGTTTTTCCATTATCTGATAAATCCAGCGATGTTATTAAAGCTTTTGAAAAATTTCTTAAAGATAGAGGAGTAAAGGTTAAGTTTAACACAAGAATAACCAATATTGAATATGAGGAGGGAAAATTTCTACTCATATCAGATACGGGCAATGAAGGAATATTTGACAAGCTAATTATATCAACAGGAGGAGTAACATATCCCACTACTGGATCTACTGGAGATGGCTATAGATTTGCAAAAAAGTTTGGTCATTCTATAATTCCACTTAAACCTTCTTTAGTTCCTGTTGAGATAAAGGAAGAATGGGTTAAATCTCTTATGGGTTTATCGTTGAAAAATGTAACCTTAAAAGCTTATGTCAATGGCAAAAAAGTTCATGAAGAATTTGGTGAAATGCTATTTAGCCATTATGGAATTTCAGGTCCAATTGTATTATCTATGAGCAATGTAATAAATAAATATGATAAAAATAATATAAATCTGAAAATTGATTTAAAGCCAGCATTACCAATAGAAAAATTGGATCAAAGAATTCTACGAGATTTTGAGCTATATAAAAACAAGCATATAAAAAATGGACTAAGTAAATTATTACCTCAAAAGATTATACCAGTTATAATTAACATAGCATCTGTTGACGAAGCAAAGCAAATTAATCAAATTACAAAGGAAGAAAGAAGACGAATTGTTGAAACTATCAAAGGTTTACCTTTAACATTTAAGAAATTTAGACCTATAGAAGAAGCTATAGTAACTTCAGGTGGTGTATCGACTAAGGAAATTGATCCTTCCACTATGGAATCAAAAATAGTTCCAGGGCTATTCTTTACTGGTGAGGTCATAGATGTAGATGCCTTAACTGGTGGATATAATTTACAAATAGCCTATTCTACAGGTTATTTAGCAGGTATGAATGTATAGGTTTAACATTTTACCCTCATAAAATCTTCATTAATTGTAAACAATACGCATAGAGTATAATAGTATCAAAATTTAGGGGGTAAAAATGAAAACAGCATTTAATATATTCGAAAAGATTATATCATTATTATTAATTTTTTCTTTTCCTTTTTTGATAATAGTTCAATTTGTAAACTATAGAAGCGATCTAACTATAAAAACTTCTTTGTTTAATGCTAATAGCTTTGCTTATATACTAGAAGGAGAAACCTCGGAAAAAGGTATAATTATATTAAAAAATATGAACTCTGAGTTTAGCGAAATAAGTGTTTTAGTAAATGGTGAATATGTTACAGATTTTAATGAGAATGATGAAGTTGAAATATCAGTGTATAATAATGATATAGTAGAAATTGATGGAACCAAATATAGCAATAAGGTGAATATAAAAGTAATCGGTATCAGTAAAAATATCATCATCCCTGAACTTAATAGCATGGTTACAACATCACAGAGCATTGAAATATTAGGAAGAGTTCAGATAAAATAAACTTGTTTGCTATCTGTTTTTAATATATAATTAGTTAGAGGAAGTGATGCTAGTGAATGTTGTATCCATAAGAGGGGCTACTACTGTTGAAAATAACAGTAAATCAGATATAATTGATGCAACGAAGGAATTATTATTAAAGATTATTAAAGAAAATAACTTAATAAAGGAAAATGTTATAAGTATCTTATTTTCATCAACTAAAGATCTGGATTGCGAATACCCTGCTAAGGCTGCTAGATTGTTGGGATATACTCAATGTGGATTGATGTGTTTTGCAGAAATGGACGTAAAAGGTAGCATTGGAAAATGTATTAGAGTTTTAATACTTTATCAGGATCCAAACCTAAAACAGAGCGATATTAAACATGTATATCTTAAGAATGCAAAATCATTAAGACCTGATTTAAGTGAATAGTAACAACAATGCCACCAACAGGTGGTTATTATTTTATCAGGAGGTAAATATGAAAAGCAAAAAATTAGTAATTGCTGTAGATGGTCCTGCTGGAGCTGGAAAAAGCACAATTGCAAAGGAAGTAGCAAAAAAATTAAATATTGAATACATTGATACCGGTGCAATGTATAGAGCTTTAACATTAAAGATTATAAGGTCAAATGTTGACATGGATAACGTAGAAAAAATACTTAAAATAATGGAATCCACTTCTATCGAGTTCAAAAATAACCATATATATTTAGATGGGACAAGAGTAGATAATGAAATAAGGGAAAACATTATTAGCACAAGAGTATCATTTATTGCTAAAATTAAAGAAGTAAGATTAATGATGATTAAGCTTCAACAAAAAATGGCAGAATATACCAATGTAATAATGGATGGCAGGGACATAGGTACAGTAGTTTTGCCAAATGCTAATTATAAATTTTTTATAACAGCTTCTGTAGAAGAAAGAGCTTTAAGAAGGTATAAAGAACTAATTGAAAAAAATAACAAGGATATAACATATGTACAAGTTTTGGAAGAAATTAAAGAAAGGGATAGAATTGATAGTACTAGAAAAATTGCTCCTCTAAGGAAAAGCCCTGATGCATATGAAATTGATACTACTAATAAAACTATAGATGAATGCGTAAACGAAGTAATAAATATAATCGAAGGGAGGTAGGCTATTGTATTTTTATAGGTTTGCAAGAATTTTATTGTCAATTATATTTAGATTTATCTATAGAGTTGAGGTTTTAGGTATAGAAAATATACCAAGCGAAGGAAGAGTAATAATCTGTTCAAATCATATAAGCACATTAGATCCTATTCTTTTAGGTATTTCCATAAAAAGACCTATATCTTTTATGGCAAAAAAAGAATTGTTTAAAAATAAATTTGTTGGTAAAATATTAACAATGCTTACAGCCTTTCCTGTAGACAGAGAAGGATCAGACCTTTCTGCTATTAGAAATTCTATTGATATATTAACAAAAGAAAGAATATTAGGTATATTTCCTGAAGGGACAAGAATCACAAAAATAGATATAGAATCCGCAAAACCAGGGGTAAGCTTAATAGCATATAAAAGTAAATCTCCTGTAATTCCAGTATATATTGAGTCTAGTTATAGAATTTTTTCAAAAGTAATGATTATAATAGGCAAACCTATATCATTGTATGATAGCTACGATAAAAAACTTAAAACTGAAGACCACAAAAATATTAGCAAGCAAATATTAGAATCCATTTATTCATTAAAAAATAAATAGGGGGAAAGAAAGTGAACATTATTATTGCTGAACATGCAGGATTTTGCTTTGGAGTGAAAAGGGCTGTTGAAACTGCTGAAAGAATACTAAAAGAATCTGATAGTTTAGATTTATATTCTTTGGGACCTTTAGTGCACAATTCTCAAGTAGTTGAAAAATTTAACAATGAAGGCTTAACTGTGGTAGAAGATATAAACAGTATTGATACTGGTAAGATAATAATAAGGTCTCATGGTATACCTGAAAGTCTACAAAAGTTAATAGAAGATAAAAATATTGAATTAATAGATTGTACATGTCCATTTGTCAAATCAGTTCATAATAAGGTTAACAACTATTATAAAGAAGGTTATCAAATTGTAATAATTGGAGATAAAAATCACCCCGAGGTAATTGGAATAAATGGTTGGTGCAATAACGATGCAATAATCATAAACAATGAAGAGGAAGCAAGAAAACTTCCCCATTATGATAAGATATGCATAGTCTCGCAAACTACCAATACTTTTGATAAATTTAATAATCTTTCAAATATAATTCAAACCAAGGGTAATGAAGTAAAGACTTTTAATACCATTTGTAATGCTACACAAAAAAGACAGTCAGCCTGTGAAGAGTTAGCAAAAAAGGTAGAAGCAATGATTGTTATTGGAGGATACCATAGCTCCAATACAAATAAACTAGTGGAAGTAAGCAAAAGGTATTGTTCCAATACTTACCATATTGAAGTTGCAAAAGAATTACCTTTACAAGAACTATCAAAATTTAATACAATAGGAATAACTGCAGGTGCTTCAACACCTGATTGGATAATTAAGGAGGTTGTTGATACAATGAATAATATCAATAATGAAGAAATGTTAGATGCAATAGAAAAATCCTTTAAAAGGATAAGTAGGGGTGATATAGTAAAAGGAAAAGTAATCTATGTAACAGATAGCGAAGTAATGGTAAATATAAATTATAAGTCTGACGGAATAATTACTAAAGATGAATTATCAAGTGACCCTGAAGTAAATCCTAAAGATCTTTTTAAAGAAGGAGACGATATTGAGGTATATGTTCTTAAATTAGATGATGGAGAAGGTAATGTAGTACTTTCATATAAGAGATTAGAATCTATTAGAGGCTGGGATAAGCTAGAAGAAGCTTATAATAATAAAGCAATAGTAGAATGTAAGGTATTAAGTGATATAAAAGGTGGGTTATCAGTATTAGTTAATGGTATAAAAGGGTTTATACCAGCATCTCAGGTATCATTAAAATATGTCGATGATCTATCAAAATATAAAAGTATGAAATTAAATGCTAGAATTATTGATTTTGATAGAGATAAGAATAGAGTAGTATTATCCAGCAAAGAAGTTGAAAAAGAAGAGTTAGAAAAGAAACAAGAAGAACTTTGGAATAGTCTAAAGGTTGGAGATATTATTGAAGGACGTGTAGTAAGATTAGCAGACTTTGGAGCTTTTGTAGATCTTGGTGGTATAGATGGACTTATTCATATATCTGATTTATCCTGGTTCAGAATTAATTCTCCTTCTGAAATAGTAAATGTAGGCGATACTGTAAAAGTGCAAATTTTGGATTTTGACAGATCAAAAAATAAGATTTCACTCGGATTAAAACAAACTTTACCAAAGCCATGGGATGTATTTGTGCAAAATAAAAAGATTGGGGATATTGTTACTGGAAAAGTTGTAAGCCTTCAGGATTTTGGCGCCTTTATAAGATTAGATGAAGGTGTTGAAGGATTAGTCCATGTATCTCAAATATCTACTGAACATGTGAGAAAACCTTCTGACAAATTAAAGGTAGGAGATATAGTTACTGTTAAGATTATGGATATAAATGAAGAAGATAACAGAATAAGTTTAAGTATGAAAGCCATAGAAGAAGAAAACTCAAAAAAAGACAATGAAATGAAAATAATAAATGAAGATTTAAATGTAAATATAGGTGATATAGTAGAAAAAGATAAATAAATTGTAAAGGGTTTTGATGTATAATAATTGTCAATTTGTAAAGAATATATATGTAACCTCTCAAACTACATCAAGACCCCCTTTACGAATTTTCTGTGGTTTTTATACCACAGAAATTTTTTTATTATGAAAGCAAATTTTTAAGAGGAGAATGATATGGATCAATTTGAAGTGTTTAAGAAAAAAATAAACGACCTCATAAATATAGATTTAAACTTATACAAAAAAAATCAGATGTTAAGAAGAATAACATCATTAATGAAAAGAAATGGATTCAACAGTTTTGATGAATATTATGCTGGTTTAAAAACTGATAAGCAGCTATTAGACCAATTCACAAATTATCTAACTATTAACGTTTCAGAATTCTTTAGAAATCCATCACAATGGGAAGTACTTCAAAAGGATATTTTACCCAATCTCAAAAAAGGTTTAAACAGACCTCTTAACATTTGGAGTTCTGCTTGTTCTACAGGTGAGGAACCATATTCAATGGCAATGCTACTTACAAGGTTTTACAATTTGAATGATATAAATATTTTAGCTACTGATATAGATATGTCTGCAATTGAAAAAGCAAAAAAAGGTATATATGATGAAAAAGCTATATTAAAAGTCCCAAAAGAATTTATTAATAAATATTTTGAAAATTATCAAAAATCATATAAAATAAAGGATGAGATAAAAAAAGTAGTTAAATTCCAAAGAATAGATTTACTTAAAGACCCTTTTCCAAAAAATATGGATTTGATTATATGCAGAAATGTTATTATCTATTTTACTGCTGAAGCTAAGGAATCAATTTATAAAAAGTTTTATGAAAGTTTAAATGATAATGGAATATTATTTGTAGGCAGCACTGAGCAAATAATAAATCCTGAAAGGTATAATTTCAAATCTGTTAAAACCTTTTTTTACACAAAATCCTAAAAATAAGGGGGCGTTAATATTTGAATACAAAAGAATTTTTGAGCGAACTATGCAATAGCCATAGCGTTTCAGGACATGAATCAGGCATAGTTGAATTAATTGAATCTGCTTTTAGCAAGTATGCTGATAAAATCAGTGTTGATAAGCTAGGAAATGTGATCATATTAAAGAAAGGTAAAAATAATTTTTCCAACTCAAAAATAATGATTGCTGCCCATATGGATGAAATTGGATTAATAGTCAAATCGATTGAAGAAAATGGATTTATTAAATTTTCAAATATTGGAGGAGTTGATCCAAGAACTATACTAAGTCAGGAAGTTACTGTTCATGGCAATAAAGACTTATTTGGAGTTATTGTATCTAAGCCACCACATTTACAGGAAGAATCAGAAAACGAAAAAGCAATTATGATGGATGAATTATATATTGATTTAGGTTATGACAATAATGAAGTAAATAGTTACGTTAATGTTGGTGATGTAATTACTATAAACAGAGAAATAAAAGAGCTCAAAGGTGATAGACTAGCTGGAAAATCATTAGATGATAAAGCTGGAATAGCATCCATGTATGAATGTATTAAGGAATTATCTAAAATAGAGCATGAATTAGATATATACTTTGTGTGTACAGTTCAGGAAGAAGTGGGATTGAGAGGAGCAATTACAAGCACTTATAATATAAATCCTGATTTTGGTGTAGCTATTGATGTTGGGTTTGGTTCAACTCCAGAATTACCTAAGAGGGACACAATTGATATGGGAATGGGTCCTGCAATAACCATCGGAGGATATATTCATCCTAAATTAAGAGAAAAAATTGTTGAAATAGCAAAGGAGTATAATATACCATTCCAATATGAAGTTGCACCAGGTTCCATCGGTACCGATGCAAATGCTATACAAATTACAAGAGAAGGTATCCCAACCCTCAATTTATCTATTCCATTGCGATATATGCACACATCTGTTGAAGTAGTAGATATGAAGGACATAAGAAATACTGCAAAATTGTTGGCCTTCTTCATTGCTTCTATAACAAATGATGATTTGGAGGGGTTATTATGCTATTAAAAAAACTTACAGAAGCTTCTGGAGTTTCGGGTAACGAAAAGGAAGTAAGAGATATAATTATAGCTGAAATTAAAGATCATGTAGATGACTTAAAAATTGATAAGCTTGGCAACATCATTGCTTACAAGAATGGGAAACCTTCTTCTAAAAAACTTATGATTACAGCACATATGGATGAAGTTGGGCTTATGGTTACAGATATTGATGATAAGGGATTTATAAAATTTACAACTGTTGGTGGAATAGACAAGAGAGTTCTAGTGTCAAAAACTGTACATATTGGAGATAACAAAATACCAGGAGTAATTGGATCTAAACCAATACACCTTCAGAAAAAAAATGAAAGAAATAAAGCTATAGATATTGATAATCTATATATAGATATAGGAACTGATACAAAGGAGGAAACTTCAAAATTTGTGAAGATAGGAGATTATGTTACTTTCGATAGCAAGTATATAGAGTTTGGAGATGATCTTATTAAAGCTAAAGCCCTCGATAATAGAGTAGGATGTAGCCTTCTTATAGAGTTAATTAAAGAAGTAAAGGATGTAAGCTTCTATGGGGTATTTACAGTTATGGAGGAAATTGGGCTCAGAGGCGCTGGACCTGCTGCTTATTATGTTAACCCTGATATAAGTATAATACTTGAAGGTACACTTTGCTATGATGTACCTAAAATTGACTCTCATCTTATTCCTACATATATAAATAAGGGACCTGCTATTTCACTAATGGATAGGACAACCATATTTAATAGATCATTAAGGGAAAAAATTGTAGGAATTGCAATAAAAAACAATATACCATATCAATACAGAAAATCTTCAATGGGTGGTAACGATTCAGGTAATATTCATACTAAAAAAGAAGGTTCAATTACTGCTACTATTTCAGTACCTTGCAGGAATATACACTCTCCTACATCTGTTATGAGCAAAAAAGATTATGATAATACGTATAGACTATTAAGAGCTATTATAAAAGATTTTGAGAAAGGGGAATTAGTAAATGGATTTTAATAGTAAACTATTAGAGGAACTTGTTAAAACCTATGGGCCTTCTGGTAATGAAACAAAAATATGCAATTACATAAAAGGACAAATAGAGAAATATGTTGATGAAATAATAATAGATAGCTTGGGAAATTTGATAGCTAGAAAAAAAGGAAATGGAAACAAAATAATGATTGCTGCTCATATGGATCAGATTGGTTTTATGATTACAGATATCGATGATAATGGATTTTTGAGATTTACAAACATTGGTGGTGTATCTCCTCTAGTATCATTAAATCAACATGTAGTATTTGAAAATGGCGTATTGGGCATAATTGCTAAAGAACCAGTAGAAGATATTTCAAAACTAAAGTTATCAAACATGTACATAGACATTGGTGTAAGAGATAAAAATGAAGCAGAAAGCCTTGTTAATATAGGTGATGTATGTGTTTATCTACCCCATTATTGTGAAAATGAAAATACTGTATTTACTAGTGCACTAGATGATAGGATTGGATGCTATATTGCTATAGAAGCTATAAAAGCTGTTAATAATTCTAGCAATGACTTATATTTTGTATTTACTGCACAAGAAGAAGTTGGTACAAGGGGTGCTAAAACTTCTGCCTATAGAATTGAACCTGATATTTGCATATCTTTAGATGTTACTGGTAGCGGAGATACTCCAAAGGCTAAAACTTTTGCAGTAGGATTGAATAAGGGAACTGCTATAAAAGTAAAGGACCAATCTATACTAACACATCCAAAACTAAGAAATATTATGATTGATATAGCAAAAAACAATAATATACCTTATCAGCTTGAAGTTTTAGAACATGGCGGTACAGATTCTGGAGCCGTACACTTAACAAAAGAAGGTGTTCCTTCAGGTGTTATTTCAATTCCTACAAGATATATTCATTCAACAACTGAAATGGTTTCTAAAAATGATGTAATCAACTCGTTAAAATTACTTATAAAATTATTAGAACATAATATAGAAATTTAAAGAAGAGCCAAATCATTGGCTCTTTGTTTTTTGAATAAATATATTGAAGAATAGTGACAAAATATATCAACTTCTGCCATATAAAATATTAATTTTTGTAAAGGATATTAATTTGTTTTAAAGAATATTATTATAATATTGCTTTAAGGGGGTAAGATGATGGTAGATGTTGATAAAGAATATGGTATTTCTGAAGTAGCTGAAATAACAGGCTATCCTCCTCATGTGTTAAGATTCTATGAAAAAGAATTTGAATTAGACATTCCAAGAAATGATTCAAACCATAGATATTATACTTATAATGAAATTGAACTGTTTCAATATATAAAATCTCTGCAGGAAAAAGGCTTCAGCAATAAACAGATAAAGCTTATATTGAAATCTCCAGAAGTATTAGTTACTTCAGATAATGAAGTTGCTATAACCAGCATTGCTCAACAAGATAATATAGATACAATGATAATAGCTAAGGAAATTTCGCAAAATTTACAGGATAACTTCTTCAACAAGCTCATTGATATACTTGAGAGTAATAAAGAATATAATACTCAAATTATAAAAGAGTTAACTGATGAAATTATTGCCTTAAGAAATGAGTTAAGTAGTAAGGAACGAGACGTTTTAATATGTGAAAATGCTAAGCTAAAGATGAAAGTGAAGGAAAAATCCTATGAGGTTGCAGAGCTTAAGGAAAAGATTAAAAGACTAGAAAATAATAGAGGATTTTTAAAAAAGATTTTCAACAGAGATAATAAAATTTAATGAATATGAGCGAATATAATCCTGCATAATTATTATAATAATGAATGATATATATCATTAATTAGACTTATTATGCAATATTATTTAATTTCTATTTAATTTTCTGAATTATGTCTTGTGTTTGAATAAATCTTATGTTATAATTTAATTAAATAAAGTGAAAGGATAGATACTATGAAGCAGAATAATGAATCTATTAAATTCGATCACAAGCATAATTCTAAAAGTTGTGGAGCAATTACTTGCATAAATAATGTATGTGGGCAGTGCTATAAGGATAAATGTGAACTTTATGAAAATGTACTTATTCAAGAATACTAATAATTTGAAAGGGATAATATTAGAAAATAGCCTATTGTATACAATAGGCTATTTTTATTTAAATGTTCTTTTTTCTCTCATACTTTGCTATAATAATAGATAGTTAGTAATAAGGAGGAAAACTAATGAGGAAAAAGTATACTATAGTAACTTATGGTTGCCAAATGAATGAGCATGATTCAGAGAAGATATCATGGTTATTAGAGAACTTAGGTTATGAATGGACCGATGATAAAGAAAATAGTGATTTTATAATATATAATACATGTCTAGTTAGAGAAAATGCAGAATTAAAAGTCTATGGTCAATTAGGGGCATTGAAAGATCTAAAAAGAAAGAATCCAGACTTAATTCTTGCAGTATGTGGTTGCATGATGCAAAGAGAAGAAGCAAGAAAGGTAATACTAGATAAATACAAACATGTGGATATTATTTTTGGTACAAACAACATTCATAAGTTGCCATTATTAATTGACAGATATAAGCAAACAAATAAAACAGTTGTTGACATAATAGAAGATACTAGAGATATTGATGATAATATAGAAGCTAACAGAAAATATGGCTTTAAGGCTTTTGTAAATATAATGTATGGTTGCAACAATTTCTGTACTTATTGCATCGTCCCTTATACAAGAGGAAGAGAAAGAAGCAGAGAACCTGAAAGTATTATTAAAGAAGTCGAGAAGCTATCTAAAGAAGGATACAAAGAAATTATGCTATTAGGTCAAAATGTAAATTCCTATGGCAAAACCTTGAACATTAATTATACTTTTGCAGATTTACTAAAAGAAATAAATAAGATTGACGGTATTGAAAGAATTAGATTTATGACTTCACATCCCAAAGATCTATCAGACGAACTGATAGATGCCATGGCAAGTTTGGACAAAGTTTGCGAGCAACTGCATTTACCAGTTCAATCTGGAAGTAATAGAATTCTAAAGGCGATGAACAGAAAATATACAAAGGAAGACTATTTATTATTAATAGAGAAGATTAAGAAGGCTATACCTGGTATATCCATTTCAACAGATATTATAGTAGGATTTCCAGGTGAAACTGAAGAAGATTTTTTAGAAACACTGGACTTAGTCAAAAAGGTAAGATATGATTCTGCATTTACATTTTTGTATTCTATAAGAGAAGGTACAAAAGCTGCACAAATGGAAAATCAAGTTCCAGATGATATAAAGCATGAAAGATTTCAAAGATTGTTGGATACAATCTATCCTATATTCTATGAAGAAAATTCTAAATACTTGGACAGAACTGTTGAGGTTCTAGTAGAAGAAGTAAGCAAAAATAATGATGAAATACTTTCAGGAAGAACAAGGACAGGAAAACTGGTTCATTTTAAAGGCAATAAAGACCTTATAGGCAAATTTGTAAATGTCAAGGTTACAACTCCTAAAACTTTTACTTTGGAGGGTTATTTAGTTTGATTTGGAGGTTTTAATATTGGATAACTTGACACCAATGATGAAACAATATAAAAAAATCAAGGAAAAATACAAGGATTGTATATTGTTCTTTAGATTAGGTGACTTTTATGAAATGTTCTTTGACGATGCAATAATTGCTTCTAAAGAGTTAGAAATAGCTCTAACACATAGAGACTCTGGAAACAATACAAAAGCTCCTATGTGTGGAGTACCACATCATGTTTCTGAATCATATATAACAAAGTTAGTTGAAAAAGGATATAAAGTAGCAATCTGTGAACAATTGGAAGATCCTGCACTAGCTAAAGGTCTTGTAGATAGAGATGTAATTAGAGTAGTAACCCCTGGAACCATTACTGATACAAATGCTTTAGATGAAAAATCCAACAACTACCTTCTTTCTCTATATATGGATGAAGCAGGTGTAGGGTTATCTTATGTTGATAGTACAACAGGAGAAATGTATACTACAGAATTGATGGAAGATGAAACCCAATTAAACGAATTCCTATTAGATGAGTTAGGGAAAATACTGCCATCTGAAATACTCTGTAATGAAAAATTTGTTAGTAATAAAAAATTATATCGAATTATTAAAAACAGAATTAATCCATATATAAGCATATACGATACTAATTCCATTACAAAAGTAAACTGGGAACTTAAGGTTATGAATCATTTTAACGTAAATAACCTGAATTCCCTTAGACTTAAAGGAAAAGCATATTCAATTATAGCCACAGGAAAACTTCTTGAATATCTATACGATACACAAAAGAATTCTCTTGATCATATAAGTAGAATAGAATTTTATGACCCTCAAGAATATATGATTTTAGACTTAAGTACAAGAATAAACCTTGAAATACATGAAACTATTAGAGATAGAAATAAAAAAGGTGCTCTCCTATGGCTTTTAGATAAGACATCAACAGCTATGGGAGGTAGATTACTCAGAAATTGGCTGGAACAACCTTTGTTGAGCAAAAACAATATTGAAAAACGCCAAGAAATTGTCGATATATTTGTAAATGATATCATATTGATGGATGAAGTGAAAAACTTATTAAAAAATGTTTATGACTTGGAAAGAATTATTAGTAAAATATCTTATGGAAATTGCAATGGAAGAGACTTGTATTCTCTTAAAATATCAATAGAAAAAATTCCTGAACTAAAAAAATGTTTAATTAAATCAAATAAAAGTCCTCTTGTTAATTTAGGTTTAGAAATTGATTCTCTAACGGATATATATGAATTAATTGATAAGTCTATAGTCGATAACCCTCCTATTTCTATAAAGGAAGGTGGATTAATAAAAAAAGGCTACAATAAAGAGCTTGATTTGTTAAAAGATGCTAGTAAGGACGGTAAACAGTGGATAGCAAATTTAGAGTCAAAAGAAAGGACTAAAACTGGTATTAAAAATTTAAAGATAGGTTTTAATAGGAAAACCGGTTATTATTTTGAAGTTACTAAATCATATTTCGATTTAGTACCTGACTATTTTATACGAAAGCAAACATTGACAAATGCTGAAAGGTTTGTAACCGAGGAATTAAAGGAAATCGAGCTAAAGATATTGGGCTCTGAAGAAAGAATTATTGAGTTGGAGTTTAATATTTTCCAAGATATTAGGAATATAATAAAATCTCAAATATTGAGAATACAAGGTGTGAGTAAGATTATTTCAAAAATTGACGTTCTAAACTCTTTTGCACAAGTCGCATACAAAAATAACTACGTAAGACCAAAATTAAATAACAAAGGTATAATACGTATTGTTGAAGGAAGACATCCTGTAGTAGAGGAAACTTTGACTGACGGTATGTTTGTTCCAAATGATACTTTGCTTGATAATAAAAAAAATAGGATACAAATAATTACTGGGCCAAATATGGCAGGTAAATCAACCTATATGAGGCAGGTTGCTATAATCACTTTAATGGCTCAAATAGGTTCATTTGTACCAGCCAAAGAGGCAGATATAGCTATAGTAGATAGAATATTTACTAGAATTGGTGCTTCAGATAATCTTTCTCAGGGAGAAAGCACCTTCATGGTAGAGATGAATGAAGTATCTAACATAATTAAAAATGCAACCCAAAATAGCCTTATAATACTTGACGAAGTAGGGAGGGGCACAAGCACCTTTGATGGCCTTAGTATCGCATGGGCTATAGTAGAACACATTGCAAATAATATAAAAGCGAAAACATTATTTGCTACACATTATCATGAACTCACTGAATTAAGCAATAAACTTGAAGGGGTTCAGAATTTAACAGTATTAGTAAGAGAAGAAAATGATGAAATAATCTTCTTGAGAAAAATTGTTGAAGGGACTACAGACAAGAGTTACGGAATTGAAGTTGCAAAGTTAGCTGGAATTGATAAAAAGATTATTGACAGAGCTAATGAAGTACTAAGAGAAATAGAAAAGAAACAGTATTCATTAAATGCAAAATTTAAAGAAGACAAAAACCATCAGTTTAGTCTTGTAGATTATAAAAAAGATTACCTGATAAATAAAATTAAAAACATAGATGTAACAAGAATAACTCCAATAGAAGCCATTAATCTGTTGTACGAATTAAACATGGAAGCAAAGAAGCTTGAGGAGATGGCTTAATATGCACAAAATTAAAATACTAGATGAATCTACAATTCAGAAAATTGCTGCAGGTGAAATAATAGAAAGACCTGCATCAGTTATAAAAGAATTAATAGAAAACTCATTAGATGCAAATGCATCCAGCATCATAGTTGAAATCGCCAATGGCGGGAAGGATTACATCAGAGTAACAGATGATGGTGATGGAATACTGGATATAGATTTGGATTTAGCATTTAAAAGGCATTCTACCAGTAAGATACAAACTGTTGATGACTTATTTAAAATAGTATCCTTTGGTTTTAGAGGGGAAGCTTTGGCTAGTATTGCTTCTATAGCCAAAGTTGAAGTCCTAACTAAAGCAAATGATAATTTAACAGGCATTCAAGCATTTGTAGAAAATGGCGAAATAATAAATAAAAAACCTGTTGGCTGCCCTAAGGGAACAACTATGATAGTAAGGGATCTATTTTATAATATCCCTGTCAGACGAGGTTTCTTAAAAAGCGAATCCAATGAATCAGCATATATTGATGATACATTATATAGATTTGCTCTTGGAAATAGTGATGTCTCCTTTAAGTATATTAAAGATAACAAAGTAATTTTCAATACTTCAAAAAATAATAACCTTATTTCCAATATATACAGTTTATTAGGCAAGGATTTTAGCAATAATCTTATTAAAGTAGACTATAAATCTAAAAATGCTCATATATATGGTTATATTTCAAATAATACATTATATAGAGGAAATCGAAAACATCAGTATTTATATGTAAATAAAAGACATGTTAGAAATAAATTTATAGCCAATCTAATAGAAAATAAATATAAATCATTGATACCTATAAATAGATTTCCAATATTTATTTTATTTATAGATATTGACCCTTCATTTGTTGATGTCAACATACATCCTACAAAGCAGGAAGTTAAATTTTTAAATCAAGAAGAAATTAATGATTCTATAGAAAACATGATTTTAAACGCTTTAAACAATAATATATATATACAAAAGTTAACTTTTGAAAAAGAAAAAAATGAAGCTCAACATGAAGAACTTCCTCTATTATTTGAAAGAAACTTAGATGATATTAATGATGAAAATTACAGTTATGTAAAAATAAACAGTCCAAAAAATGTAGAAGAGTTTGAGGATGTTTTAATTGAACCTGCAAAGGAAGAATATATTAATACTGTTTATGATTTTGCATCTATGGACATAAAAAAAACTAGAGATTTTTTAAATAACTACAGAATAATAGGAGTGATTTTTGCTACCTATATATTATTAGAAGATATTGAGAACGAAAAACTTCTCATAATAGACCAACATGCAGCTCATGAAAGGATAATGTATGAAAGGTATAAAAAGGAATTTGAATCTGAAAAAATAGCTATCCAAACCTTAATAACTCCAGAAGTGCTGGAATTGAGTACCTGGGAAATAGAGTTTATTAATAAAAATTTAAACTTATTAAAGGATTTAGGGTTCATTGTAGAAGAATTTGGTCAAAACAGTATAATATTAAGAGGTGTTCCTTTGCTATTTGGTGTTCCTCAAGCAAAAAATTTCTTTATTGAAATTTTAGATGGATTAACAACAGACTTAAAAAGCAGCTATGATATTAAATTAGATAAGATCATGAAAATTGCCTGTACAAAAGCAATAAAAAGCGGAGATAGGATTTCAAATATAGAAATAAAAGAGCTTATAGAGCAATTAAAAAAAGCTGATAATCCTTATACATGTCCTCATGGTAGACCAACAATAATGGAAATAACTAAAAAGGATATTGAAAAAGACTTCAAAAGAATCATATAAAAGGATGATGAAATTGAATGATAAAAATAACCTATTAATAATTCTGGGGCCTACAGCTGTTGGTAAATCAGATGTAGCAATAAATATTGCCAAAAAAATAGATGGAGAAATAATTTCTGCAGATTCTATGCAAATATATAAGCATATGGATATTGGAACTGCAAAAGTAAAACCTGAAGAAATGGATGGCATTCCTCATTACCTAATTGATGTAGTTTACCCTGATGAGGAGTTTACTGTTGCAGACTTTAAAAGCAATGCCGAAGGTTATATTGATAGAATTAACAAAATGGGAAAAGTTCCAATAGTAGTAGGAGGTACAGGTTTATATATAAACTCATTAGTATATGAATTAAAATTTACAAGAGTAAAATCTAATGAAGAATTTAGGATAAAGTACAATGAAATTGCAGAAAAATATGGTGACGAGTTCATATACAATGAATTATGTAAGATAGATATAAAGACAGCAGAAAAAATAAGCCCTAGAGATAGAAAAAGAATAATAAGAGCATTGGAAATATACTATGAAACCGGAAAACCTATGTCATATTTTAATAAGGATTTCAGAAAAAAATCAGATAAATACAACCTTATAATGATTGGACTTAATACAGATAGAAAATTATTATACTCCCGTATTGAAAAAAGAGTTGACAGAATGATTGAGAAAGGACTAATTAATGAAGTCAAAGAGCTATTGAATATGGGATACAGCAGAAACCTATCTTCTATGCAGGCAATAGGATATAAAGAAATTATTTCTTATCTTAATGGTGAATTAAAGCTAGAGGAAGCAATAGACCTTTTAAAAAGAAACACCAGAAGATTTGCTAAGAGACAATTAACCTGGTTTAAAAGAGATGACAGAATAAAATGGATAGACATTAAAGATTTTAATAATATTGATGAAATAGGGAATTCAATTCTCAATATTTTTAATCAATACTATTCAAAACAATAAAGGAGGTTAATCAATGAAGAGCTCCATAAATTTGCAGGATGTATTCTTAAACAAAGTACGAAAAGAAAATAATGAGATAACTGTTTTTTTGATTAACGGTTATCAAATAAAAGGATTTATTAAAGGCTTTGATAACTATGTCATAATTATTGAAAATAACGAAAAACAACAAATGGTTTATAAACATGCAATATCAACCATAGTACCAAGTAAACATATTAAACTTACTAACAAAACTTTAGGTGAGGAATAAGGCAAACAATAGTCTCTGAAAGTTCAGAGACTTTTAAATTGATTTATGAAAGGTGAAAGATATGGACAAGATAACAATAAACTCATTATGTAAACACTATGGATTAAATAAAGAAGTAGTAATCTTTGTAAATTCCAAGGAAAGGCTTATAGAGGATAAATTCAAAAATATAGATGAAATAATGGAGTATAATCAATATAAAGTTATTAAGAGTATGCAAAATGCCAAACTTACTTCTACAGACTTTCATTGGACAACAGGCTACGGTTATGGAGATATAGGAAGAGAAAAAGTTGAGAAAATATATTCTCTAATATTTAATACAGAAGATGCTTTAGTAAGACCTCTTATAGCTTCTGGAACCCATGCTCTTAATTTAACTTTATCTGGTCTATTAAGACCTAATGATGAATTTATATCTATTACTGGTAGCCCCTATGACACACTACAGGAAGCTATAGGAGTTAAAGGAAACCATAAGGGTACTTTACTAGAATATGGTATTAAATACAAAGAGGTGCCTTTAGTAAATAATAAAATAGATATAAATGGTGTTATAAATAGTATAGGAGAAAGAACAAAACTATTACTAATACAAAGGTCAACAGGTTACAGCGATAGAAAAGCTTTAACTGTAGAAGAAATTCAATATGCAATAAAAGCTATTAAAGCACATCATAAAGATATTATCATTATGGTAGATAACTGTTACGGCGAATTTACTGACAGAATAGAACCTACAGATGTCGGAGCAGATATAATGGCTGGTTCATTGATAAAGAACCCTGGAGGTGGACTAGCATATTCAGGTGGTTATGTAGTAGGTAAAAAGGAATTAGTAGAACAGGTAGCTAACAGAAGTACAGCACCAGGAATTGGAAAGGAATGTGGTTTGACCTTTGGTATGACAAGAAATGTGTTACAAGGTTTATTTTTGGCTCCACATATAGTTGCTGAAGCTGTAAAAGGCGCTACTCTTATGGGAGTGGTATACAAAGAATTAGGGTTTGAAATAGTTCCAGATATAGATGATACTAGAAGCGATATAATTCAAGGAATAAAACTAGGAACGCCTGAAAGGGTAGTAGAGTTCTGTAAAGGCATTCAAAGTGCATCTGCTGTAGATTCCTTTGTAATACCAACGCCTTGGGATATGCCTGGATATGAAAATAAAGTAGTAATGGCAGCAGGGGGATTTATAGAAGGTTCATCTATCGAATTAAGCGCTGATGGACCTATGAGGAATCCATATTATGTATATTTTCAAGGTGGATTGACCTATGAACACTGTAAATTAGGTATCATGATGTCACTTGACAATTTATATAAAAATAACCTAATAGAAAGAAATAAGCTAATTATTTAATTAGCTTATTTCTTAACTAAAATCGTCTAAAAAGACCTATAACTTTTCCTAATATCATTACATCCTTAACAATTATTGGGGACATAGTTTCGTTTTCTGGTTGTAATCTCACATGATCCTTTTCCTTATAAAATCTTTTAATAGTAGCCTCATCTTCAAGGAGAGCAACTACAATATCTCCGTTAATAGCATCTTTTTGCTGCTTAACAATTACAAAATCTCCATCCAATATACCAGCATTTATCATGCTATCTCCTTGCACTTTTAACATAAATAGAGAACCTCTTTCGGCCATTTCCACCGGTACTGGAAAAGTATCTTCAATATGTTCAAAGGCAAATATAGGTTGACCAGCGGTAACTCTACCGATAATGGGAATATCTACTGTCTTTTTAACAGGGAAGCTATTATCTGCATCTCTATCCAATATTTCTATAGCTCTAGGCTTGGTTGGATCCTTTCTTATATAACCTTTAGTCTCTAATTTTTCTAAATGTCTATGAACAGTGGATGTAGACTTTAAATCTACGCCTTTACATATTTCTCTTACTGATGGTGGATAGCCTTTTTTTTGGATTTGATTCTTTATAAAGTTTAATATATCAATTTGATTTTGATTTAAGTCCTCGTACAATATAAACACCTCACATAAAATAGAAAGTTATATGTAACTAAATCTGTAAATATGCAATTTTAAGTAATTTTATTATAACATATGAAATAAAATTAATCAAACACTAGTTCTAATTTTTTCAAAAAGGTATTGACACAGAATATATGTTTCGCTATTATATAATTAAAGAACGAACGTTCTGAACTTATGTACGAGGTGGTTGTATGATAAAATGTAGATATAAAATAGTAAATAGGAAGAGGTTTAATATATTTATTATATTTACTACTATAATTATTACATTTACTATATCTTTGTTTATAAATAACAATAAGGCATATAGCTTTACATATAATGAACCATTCAAGGAAATAGTCATAAGCGAAGGTGATACACTATGGAGTATAGCATTGGAAAATATGCCTGATGACTATGATGTCAGAAAGATGGTATATGAAATAAGGGAGTTTAACAATTTGGATAATGCTACAATCTATCCAGGTGATATAATAAAGGTACCAATTAAATACTAATAAAATAAATGGTGAATAACAGTTCACCATTTATTTTTTATCTTTATCAGTAGAAATTGGGGATAAATTTGCTAAAGGATTACTTCTTACAGCTTCTCTTAATCTCTCATCGTCTATATGAGTATATATTTGTGTAGTGGAAACATTCTCATGACCCAAAATGGCTTGTAACGCTCTTATATCAACATTACCATATTTATACATTAATGTAGCAGCAGTATGACGCAATTTATGTGTTGAGTATATAGAAGTATCAAGCCCTGCTTGTTCTAAGTACTTTTCAATTAAATGCTGGATTGCTCGATTACTTAGCCTTTGATTTCTTTTGCTAATAAATAGAGCATCCTTATCTATTGCATTCTTAGGTCTAACCTTTAAATAGCTATTAATAGCATCTATACATGATGAGTTTAAGTAAATTGTTCTTTCCTTATTACCTTTACCAATTACAGTTAATGTATCGTCTTTAATTTTGCTTATATCAATGCTTGCCAGTTCTGAAAGCCTTAATCCACAATTTAAAAATAATGTAATTATTGCAAAATCACGCTTTCTATATAATTCGTTTTTATTTTTTAATACTGTATCTAATAATAGTCGACTTTCTTCCAAAGTAAGATATACAGGATGCCTTGTATCCCTTTTAGGAAATTCAAGATTATCTGCAGGATTTTCGTCTATTAGATTTACCTTTTTATACAGATAGGCAAAGAAGGATTTCAAACTGGCAATTTTTCTAGATTTAGAATAATTACCATTGTTCCTTTCCTTGTCCACAAATGATATGAAGGAGTATAAATCCTGTATATTGATCTTTCTAATAACATTAATGTCAATATCCTCAATATCTATTTCTTCAAAGGGGGTATTTCCATTAACCATTTTATATCTTTTCTTTATAAATCTAAAAAAAGTTCTAAGATCAAAATAATATTCTTTGATGGTTCCAGGAGAAATTCCTTTGATGGTTTCAAGGTAATCAAGATAATCTTCAAGAATTGTTGGCATATCGTGCATAAATAACCCTCTTTCTTATAATTCTATAACATTAGTCACAAAATGTTTATTTTGTGACTAATGTTATATTCTACAAATAGGGGAAAAATCCTTCTTTATTATAAAAAATTATTATTGAATTTTTTGATCATAGTATTATAAGTTTTTTCTTTTTTAATCCATTAACAGCTTTTTATTAGCCTATATTAACAGCTTTAATCAATGTACCTAGGAATTATATTGTTAAGTATTCATTCATCTATATAAGTCTTATAAGGCTTATACCAAATTAGTGTTTACATAATATAATTATGTTAACCATATTTCAGCATAAATCAACTATCTCAAAATTGTTATTTAAAAGGTCAATAAATAATGCCTTGTTTCTTAATAAATTACCCTTTTTTGTTAGAATTTTTATAACTTCAGCTACCTCTATTGAGGCTACTAACGGAGGCATAAATGATGGGTTACCCAGTTCTATTTCTATTCCTTTATTAACATTATCATCACTTGGATAAATATAATCAAAAGTCTTATCATTAGGATATATGGTTGACACTTGTCCATAAAATCCTGCTATAGCACCATGTACCATAGGAATATTCAGTATAGATGAGTAATGCTTTAAAATCCTTCTAGAAGAAATATTATCTAATGCATCAACTATGATATCATGATCCCTTAATAAAACTAATGCATTTTCTTCATTTAGCATTTCCTTTACAGGTTTAACAGTTATATGAGGATTTACTAGTTTCATCCTCTTCACAACTTCTTCAACTTTGCTTCTTCCAATATTACCGGTATGGCTTATAAGCTGTCTGTTTAAATTTGTTTCATCAAAATTATCACCATCTATTGCTGTAATATAGCCAATTCCAATTCTTCCTAGCATTTCAATTATGTACCCACCTAACCCACCGCATCCAACTACACAAACCCTGCTTTCAAAAAGTATTTTCATATCTTCTTCAGAAAGAGTTTTCATATTTTTTATATATCTTTTCATCAAATTCATTAAAACACCTCCGATAAATTTGAATGAATAGCAATAAAGTTTACATAATATATTTATGTAAACTTTATTGCTAATTTCTATTAGTTATATTTATTTATCTTCAATTACATGTTTAATCCTTTTTAATCCTTCCTCAATATTTTCCATTGAAGTTGCGTAAGAAAGTCTTATATAATTATCATCGCCAAATCCAATACCAGGTATTACAGCTACTTTGCCTTCATCTAATAGTACTTTGGCTAAATCTAATGAGCTATTGATACTATAACCTCTAATTGCAGTACCTTTTAGTTGAGATATATTAACCATAATATAGAATGCTCCCTTTGGCTTTCTACAGCTCAACCCTTTAATAGAGTTTATAGTTTCAACCATATAGTCTCTTCTGTTCTTAAAATGTTTCTTCATTTCATATACTGCAGATTGGTCACCAGTTAGTCCAACTACACTTGCATATTGAGATATGGAACAAGGATTTGATGTAGTATGACTTTGAATGTTGTTTATTATTCTTGCAACTTCTTTATGAGCTGCTAAAAATCCAATTCTCCAGCCTGTCATGGAATAAGCCTTTGACATTCCATTAATAACAATGGTTAAATCCTTAATATCTTCATTTAATGATGCAATACTTACATGTTCTCCTTCATATACTAATTTTTCATATATCTCATCTGATATTACAAATATATTATTTTTAACTGCCCAATTTGCAATTTGCTCTAACTCATCGCGATAATAAATTGCTCCCGTTGGGTTACTTGGACTATTTAAAATCAATGCTTTTGTGTTATTTGTTTTAACCCTGTCTAAATCTTCCATCGTAAATTTGAAATCATTTTCTTCTTTTGTGTGTAATAATACAGGTGTACCTCCAGCTAACTTGACCAATTCAGGATAACTTACCCAATATGGAACACCAATTATTACTTCATCACCAGGATTAATAATTGCCATTAATGCATTATATATTGAATGCTTTGCACCATTTGAAATAATGATATTTTCTGGTTTATAATCAATATTATTGTCTTCCTTAAACTTTTTGCATACTGCTTCTTTTAGTTCGATTATTCCAGAGGTAGGTGTATACTTAGTAAGGCCGCTTTCAATAGCTCTTATTCCTTCCTTTCTTATATTTTCTGGAGTATTAAAATCAGGTTCACCAGCACCAAAACTAATAACATCTATTCCTTTCGCTTTCATAGATTTTGCCTTAGCAGTAATTTCTAAAGTTACTGAGGGTGATATTTTTAACCCTTTTTCTGATAAGTTAATATTCATGACATAACCTCCATACTTATTATTATTATTTAGATTCTTTTATTATATATGTCTTTTAAGACATTTTTAACTATAGACAGCGCATCTTCAAATACTGCCTGATTTTGCATTAAAATTATTCTATAATGCTTATACCCCTCATCAGTTAATCTATACCTTCTTATAGACCTTTTGTCCGGTTCTTCCCACCAGCCCTTAACATATCCTTCTTCCTCTAACTCCCTTAATAGAGGATATACCATTCCTGGGCTTGGTTCCCATTTTTCATCCAATCTTGATTTAATTTCTTCAATTATTTCATTTCCATAATAACTTCTATCTTTTAAAAGATGCAATATATAAAGCTTAACAAAGGATGTAGTGCTTATTTTGGATGGAAATTGTCTGTTCCTTTCATTTTTATAACCGCTCAATTATAATCTTCCTTTCATTTTAGGAATATAGTCGATATTTACATAATAATTTCCCATAAGATAATCGCCATTTACAATTCTGCCATGGCAATCAGAACCACCTGTTACTAACAGCTTATTGTTTCTTGCAATATCAATACACATCTTAACATCCTTTTCTTTATGCTTTGAATGTATTGCCTCTAAACCATCGATTCCATAACATATACATGTTTTAATAATATCTTTGTTCTTTAGCAGACCAGGATGGGCTAATATGGCTATACCACCAACTTTATGTATTAGTTCTATAGTTTCTCCCAATGTTAATGTCTCTCTCTGTACATAGGCTTCTTTTCCTCTATTAAGATATTTTTTAAATGCTTCTTCAATATCCTTTACATAGCCTTTCTTTACTAATACACTGGCAATATGAGGTCTCCCTATGTAATCATCCTTTGAATATACTTTTACTTCATCATATGATAATTTCATACCAAGAGAGTTTAGCTTTTCAATAATCTTAATCCCTCTCTTAACTCTATTTTTTCTCAGCATTTCTGTTGCTTCAATAATTTGCTTTGATCTATAATCTATAAAATATCCAAGTATGTGTACTTCCTCATCATTATATATAGTACCTAGTTCTATACCAGGTATAAAATAAAATCCACTAAATAGCTTACTATACTTTAGTGCAGATTCTAATCCATTTACTGTATCGTGATCTGTAATTGCTATTCCATCCATACCTTTTTCAATAGCTAATTTTACAACTTCTTCAGGGGATAATAATCCATCTGAAAAAATAGTATGTAAGTGCAAATCAAATAACATAAAAACTCTCCTTTTTTCAATTACTCCCTTCATGTATATTATATCCCATCAATAGACTATGTCAAAATAAAAAAACCTACTAAATTAATTAGTAGGTTTTTCTTATTTCATCTACAGACTATCTTGGTTCAACAATTAACTTAATTGCTGTCCTTTCTTCTCCGTCAATTTCAATGTCTGTAAATGCTGGTATACAAATTAAATCGATTCCACTTGGTGCTACAAATCCTCTTGCTATGGCTACAGCTTTAACTGCTTGATTTAAAGCACCTGCTCCAATAGCTTGGATTTCGGCATTACCTTTTTCCCTCAACACTCCAGCTAGTGCCCCTGCTACAGAATTTGGACTTGATTTTGCTGATACTTTTAATACATCCATTAAATATCCCCCTCTACAAATTAATATTTAATAATCTAAATATTTATATTATTTTTATTCTACAAATATTTTGAAAATCCTTCTTTATTTTTAAAAATTAATAAAATTTAAAATAAAATTTTATTAATTTTCTTCCCTTATCAACCCCTCTATTTAGCATATTCAATTGCTCTAGTTTCTCTTATTACATTTACCTTAATCTGTCCTGGATAATCCAGTTCACTTTCTATTTTCTTAACTATCTCTCTTGCTACAAGGACAATTTCATTGTCATCTAGTTCATCAGGTTTAACCATTATTCTTAACTCTCTACCAGCTTGTATAGCGAAGGATTTCTCTATTCCATCAAATGAATCAGCAATTTCTTCAAGTTTTTCTAGCCTCTTTATATATGCTTCCAGTGTCTCTCTTCTTGCGCCAGGTCTTGCTGCAGAGATAGCATCAGCTGCTTGTACTAATACTGCTTCTACAGTTTTTGGTTCAGTATCTCCATGGTGAGCTGCAATACAATGTATTACTTCTTTAGATTCTTTATACCTTCTAGCTAGTTCCACTCCAATATCAACATGTGGACCTTCAATTTCATGATCCACTGCTTTCCCTATATCATGTAATAATCCTGCTCTTTTAGCTACTCTAACATCTGCTCCAAGTTCAGCAGCCATAACACCAGCAAGATGAGCAACTTCTATTGAATGTCTAAGAACATTTTGTCCATAACTTGATCTATATTTTAACCTACCTAATAGCTTAATTAATTCTCCATGAAGCCCATGAATACCTGCTTCAAATGCTGCTTGCTCTCCCTCTTCTATAATTGACTTTTCTACCTCTTTCTTTGCTCTTTCTACCATTTCTTCTATCCTTGCAGGATGAATTCTTCCATCTACTATCAATTTTTCAAGGGCAATTCTTGCAACTTCTCTTCTGATAGGGTCAAATCCTGATAATACTACTGCTTCTGGAGTATCATCTATAATTAAATCTATGCCTGTCAAAGTTTCTAATGTCCTTATGTTCCTGCCTTCCCTTCCTATGATTCTACCTTTCATTTCATCGTTTGGTAGGGATACTACAGTTACAGTAGACTCTGCTACATGATCTGCTGCACATTTTTGAATTGCACAAGAAATAATTTCCCTTGCTTTTTTCTCTGATTCTTCTTTCACTCTAATTTCTGCTTCCTTAATTAAAAGAGCAGACTCATGAGCTACTTCTTTTCTTATATCATTCAATAGCAACTCTTTTGCTTCATCGGAAGTCAGACCTGATAGTCTTTCTAGCTCTTTAACCTGTTTGTCATATAATTCATCTATAAGAATCTCTTTCTTTTCTAATTCCTTTAACCTTTTATTATAAGCCTCTTCTCTACGCTCCAAAGCATCAGCCTTTTTATCGATAGATTCTTCTTTTTGTAACAAACGTTTTTCCTGTTTTTGAACTTCAAGTCTTCTTTCCCTATTTTCCCTTTCAGATTCAAGCCTCATCTTGTGAATCTCTTCTTTTGCTTCTAAAAGTACCTCTTTTTTACGAGTTTCTGCTTCCTTATTAGCATCTTCAACTATTTTTTTAGCTAGTTCCTCGGCATTTCCTATTTTCCTTTCTGCGATAGATTTTCTTATAAGAAAACCAGCTGCAATTCCTGCCAAAGCCACTAAAATATTAACTATAATATCAATAACGATGCACCTCCTATTCTATTTACTTTTCAAGTTTCATATAGTTATTTTCTAGTATCTGATAATGTTGAACTTCTCCATCTCTATATAAAATGGAGATTCTCGTTTTATTAGCCTCGCAACTTGCTACCTCAACGAGCCTCAATTCGGGTAGTCCCTACCCCTGTCTAGCAATTCATCTCCTACTTACAAAAGTAAGAGTGTTATTGTTAATTTTAGATAAAAATATAAACCGATTCATTCCTATTCGGCTTATAGAATCTACACATTAACTTAAATGTCTAGGTACGTTTTCATTTTATTACTTTTCTATAGATATGTCAAGAGTCTTAATCTGTTGTAACTTTACTGACTTGACTGACTGTGCCATTTAGAGTAACCCTGTAAGCGTTAGTACCTATGGCTGCTAGGTGATTGTTATGCGTAACAATAATAATTTGTCTATCAAACATCTCTGCAGTCTTCTTCAAAAAATCTGCTACATTAAATATATAATCTTCACTAACATGTTTAGCAGGTTCATCCAGAATTAGAGGCCCTTGGATTTTTGGCTTATGGATTTGCAAAAAAGCAATACGTAAAGCTAATGATATGATATCCACTACCCCTCCCCCTCTGGACAGTTCAGGTTTGGTTTTGATTATTGAATTATCTTCCTTAGTTATAACATAAAATTCAGCATTAGGTTTGTTTCTGAGTTCTTCAATTTCTATCTTAAACTCAATATTATTTTCAAAAATATATTGTAAGCAATTAGTAACCAATGACTCTATTTGCAGTTTAGCCTGATTTCTAGCAAATTCAGACGTTTTTTGGAACAATATACTAACCTTTTCAAGCAGTTCAATTTCAGATTGAATACTTTTAATCTGATTTTTGTTTTCATCTATTTGCTCCAGCACTTTTTCCCTTTTCCCCTGCTCCCTTGAAATAAAATTTTCGATATCTGATAAATATTTAATTAAATCATCATAGGTTTTAATCATATAATCACATCTTTTCCAATATATCCTTTGGTAATAGCTCATTAGCTTCTTTAAACAATGTATCAATTTCCTTAGTCAATTTGCTTATTTCTTCCTCTAAATCCTCTGGGTTAACACCTAATTCCTTTAATTCTTTAATAATCTCCTGTTGTTGGTTATTAAGCTGCTCCAATCTTGCTTCTGCTTTATACTTTAAACTTTTGGCTTTATCCAAACTATCTTTTAAAAGATTTAACTCTTTTTCATAATTTTTCAACTCATATTCCTCCTTTGCTATTTATAGCTGTTAATAATATATTCTATCCTTTCTTTACTTATAGAGCTAAAGCATAGAGGACAGATTTCAAGGTTGTTTAATGCTTCTCTATATTGCTTTAACAAGTTCTCCAAATTTATTTCTATATTAGCTATTTTTTGATGAATATTTTCCAAGCTTTCTCTATTATCATCATATTGAGCCTTAAGTATCAATAAGTTTTCCAAACGCTTATATTTTAATTCTATTAAACCTTTCATATTATCTATATTTTCTATACTTGATAACTTTTGAATATATACTTTACCTAATGCCAAACTTTTATTAACTTTATCAAATCTTGACTTTAAATCATAAGCGTAATATAATGCATTATACTTCTTTTCGATTAATTCAATATTCTTTTCTACTATCTCTATGTTTTTTAACTTATCTAAAATACTAACAGCTCTGGATATGTTATCTTTGACTTTATTAATTTTAATATATAATTCAGTTAACTTTGCAATTCTTTCCCTCTTAAGGGATAATACATTATATATTCTTTCTATTTCTTTTATATGTACTAAAGCCTCAAGAGTAGTTTTATCTCTTTCTATATTGTTTTTTGTAGCAATTAGCTTTTCATATCTATTGAACACATAAGTAAAATTTCTAATTTTTACTTCTAATTCCTTTTCAATAAATATAATCTTATCTAATGATTTCAATTTTGATAAATACTTTTCACACAAAAATATATTATTATCGATATACTTTATAAGCTGCATTTTTTCAGTAAGTACATTTATTCTTTCTTGCTTATCATAAATAATAGACTTTATTTCTCTTAATCTATTAGCTTTTAATACTAAATCTTCCAAATAATTATATTCTTTAAGGTCAGCATTTAGTTTTTCTAAGGCTTCTTCGTGATTTCTTTTTTTAGATTTTAAATTCTTGATATCCTTCAAAGTATCACTTAACGCATCATCTATGATATGTACACCTACCAATCTACCAATTGCATTCGCCTTAGTAGCTGTAGTTTGCGATAGTAGGAAAGGGCCTTCCAACTGCTCTCCGATATTAATAAAATTTGACACATTGCTATCCAACAATATTTTATTAATAGATGTTTTTTCTATAACTTCCTGTGGCAACTTCTTTCCAAAACCCTCTAATATAGTTTCATTACCCTCATTATCATATATAAAATAATAATTTTTATTTCTATTTCTATATCTTTTTAACTTAACATTATTACCAAAAACTATAGTTACACTGCATTCAGATTCTCCTTCTCTTATAAAATAGTCCCCTGTAGGTTCATTAAAAAGTGCCCACTTAATTCCTCTTATTATAGCAGTTTTACCTTGATCTGAAGGGCCTACTATAACATTCAGATGCTGGTCAAACTCTATTTCGGTGTATTTATGGGATTGAAAATTTTCCAATATAACTTTCTTTATGTAGTTCATCTATATATCATCTCCCATGTTTCTCATTTGTGCATTAGAAATCCTTTTAAGTGCTTCCCTTTTTACTACATCTGAAACATTTTCTGCATTAGAAACCTCCATTAATATTTCATTTATTTCCAGCTTATCAAAGTTTATTGCTGCATCGATAGACTGTTTAAAATCGAAAAGTCTTTCACTTTTGAAAATATGGCTTTCTATTTCCTTTCTATCTAACACTTCTTCTCCTTTCAGAGCAGTTTTTAATGGAATAAGCTTGATATTTATAGAATCCTTTAATTCAATAATAACAACTTTAGGTTGTCTTTCAATCTCTCTTAAACTATTTGTAATTCTAACCAAACTACCAGGATTCACAAAATATTTATTATTAACTTCAATTATACCAAATCCAGAATGGTAATGACCAGAAAGTGTAATATCTGCCTTAGTATCCTTAATATCATCAATTAAAGTATATGGAACACCTTTTATAAAAGGTTTATTTAATAACATACCATGGACCATATGAATCGAGAAATCTACATCTGGACTTATATCTTTCACTATATATCCATCTTTATTACCTTCATTGTCGATATTATATGTATAAGGTTGACCAGTTAGCTGTACTTTGACTCTTTCTTTACTTAAATATATGATCTCTTTCTCTTTGATTATTCTAACAACATTTAAAGCATCAAGTAGCCCAAGTATTGTTCTATTAATTGTATTAGGGTTGTGTCCATATACATCGTGATTGCCACTGATTATATAGATTGGAACATTGTAGCTATTTAATATTGATGCAAAATTGCTAACTATAGAAATAGAAACATCTGGTCTATCGAATAAGTCTCCTCCATGAAGTATATAATCAATACTGTAATTCTTAACTATTTGTCCTACTTCATTTAATTTCCTTTCTAAAGTCTCCTGTATATTGTCTTTTCTATTTTTAGGTGTTGTACCTCTTATATGGGTATCAGTTAAATAGAGCAGTCTCAACAATAACACTCCTTATAAATAAACCTCCAAGCGGAGGTTTATTTAAATTAATTTTTAGATATATTATTTTCTTCAACTACATTCTTTTCTTCATTTTTATTTACTGGTATTGGATCTAATTCGTATTTTTCTCTGATCATATTTTCTATTTCTCTTGATATTTCAGGATTTTCCTTTAGAAAATCCTTAGCATTCTCTCTGCCTTGTCCAAGCTTATAGTCTCCATAACTATACCATGAACCAGATTTATTTATGATATTTGCTTCAACACCAGCATCTAATATATTACCCTCATTAGAAATTCCCAAACCATACATTATATCAAATTCAGCTTGCTTAAAAGGAGGTGCAACTTTATTTTTGACAACTCTTACTCTAGTTCTATTTCCTATTACTTCTTCTCCCTGCTTAATTGAATCTACCTTTCTAACATCCAAGCGAACACTTGAATAGAACTTCAATGCTCTTCCTCCTGTTGTAGTTTCAGGATTACCAAACATTATTCCTACTTTATCCCTTAACTGATTAATAAATATTACTATAGTTTTAGATTTATTGATTGCTCCTGCTAGCTTTCTCAAAGCTTGTGACATAAGCCTTGCTTGCAATCCCATATGGCTATCTCCCATTTCCCCTTCAATTTCTGCCTTTGGTACCAGAGCTGCAACAGAATCTATTACAACAATATCTACAGCTCCACTTCTTACTAATGCCTCAGCAATCTCTAATGCTTGTTCTCCAGTATCTGGTTGAGATACAATAAGGTTATCAACATCAACACCTAACCTCTTCGCATAATTTGGATCAAGAGCATGTTCTGCATCTATAAAGGCTGCTATTCCATCTCTTTTTTGTGCTTCTGCAATTGCATGTAAAGCTACTGTGGTTTTACCTGATGATTCAGGTCCATATATTTCAATTATTCTTCCTCTTGGGAAACCGCCAATACCTAATGCAATATCTAAGCTTAAAGCTCCTGTAGGTATTACTTCCATTTTAGTAGTTTCTTTATCACCAAGTCTCATTATAGAGCCTTTCCCGAACTGTTTTTCTATTTGTGCCATAGCAATGTTTAAAGCTTTCTTTTTATCTTCTATATTCGCCATAATATCCCAGTAAAACTGGTTCACCACCTTTCCTCTTTTAGAACTAATGTTCTAGTATAATTTTACAATATTTGTTTACTTAAGTCAAAGGTATTTTTATACGTTTAATATAAATTTCCTTAATTCATTAAACGCTTTTAACGCAGCTTTGTTCTGAATAGATACCCTATCTCCATTTAATCTGGTTTCTATAACCTTTGATCTTTCTTTTGAGGCAATTCCAATGTATACAAGTCCTACTGGTTCATTGGAATTAGATGGTCCAGCATAACCTGTTATTGAGAGTGCTATATCAACATTAGCTTTTTTAAGTAATCCATTAGCCATTTCCAATGCAATTTCTTCACTTACTGCACTATGCCTATCTAATGTAAGTTTATTAACATTAAGTTCTTCCATTTTTGATATGTTGCTATAAGTAACTATTCCTCTATCAAATACCTCTGAAACACCGGGAACTTGTGTAAACCTAGAAGAAATCAATCCTCCAGTACAGGATTCAGCAAATGCTACTTTTAAATTCTTTTCTTTTAGCAATTTGAAAACTACTTCTTCTATACTTTCATCATTACAGCTATAAATGTTTTCAGCAATCCTACTTTTTATTTTTTTAACGGTTTCCTCTATTAACTTATTGACCTCATATTCAGTGTCTCCTCTAGCGACGACTTTAATATCAACTAACCCATCCCCAGCATAAGTAGCAACTGTAGGGTTGTCTTTTTCATCTATTATATCCTTTATAATAGTTTCTAGATTTGATTCTCCAATACCTATTGTTCTAATTGTAGCTGCTTTAATAACATAATTCTGTTTTATCATTGGTATCACATACTTATCAAACATATGTTTCATTTCCTTTGGAGGTCCAGGTAATAAAATCAATATCTTGCCATTTTTCTTAATAAATATACCTGGTGCAGTCCCTATATCATTCATTAATGCCTTGCTTCCTTCTGGAATATAAGCCTGCTTTATATTATTTGGTGTCATAACCTTATTTGTTCTTTCAAAATAATTTCTAATATAGTCTTCTAAATAATTATCCAATATAAGTTTTAAGCCTAATGTTTCACTTACAACTTCCTTAGTGAAATCATCACCAGTTGGCCCTAATCCTCCAGTAAATATTAATAAATCAGCTCTCTTAAGTCCTATATCTATTACTTCTTTTAATTGCTCCTTGTTATCTTTTAATGTTGTATGATATAATACATCGATTCCTATTTCTGAAAGGCGTTTAGTTAAATATTGGGCATTAGTATTCATTGTGCTTCCTAGAATTAATTCACTTCCAACAGCAATTATTTCCGCTTTCATACTCTCTACTCCTTTATTTATCACCAGATTTTAAAACATGTATATTTCTATAAATATAATCTATTCCAGACATTACAGTGAAAAACAAAGAAACATACAGCATTATTATATCAAAGGGAAAATTTATTAATGTAAAGGGAAAATTATTCAACAGTAAAGCAATAATTGCTATTAATTGCGTAATAGTCTTTATCTTTCCAAGTGGACTAGCAGCGATAGTTATACCTTCTGATGCTGCAATAGTTCTAAAACCTGTAATAGTAAACTCTCTGGCTATAATAACTACTACAATCCATGATGGTATTTTATCCATTTGAACTAAAGATATTAATGCAGCAGAAACTAATAACTTATCAGCTAAAGGATCTATAAATTTTCCAAAGGTAGTTACCAAATTTCTGCTCCTGGCAATATAACCATCCAAACTATCAGTAAATGAGGCTATTGCAAAAATTGCAGCTGCTATATAATTACTATTTTCATAACCAGAAAACAGTATTATCATAAACAAAGGAATCATCATTACACGTATTATAGTTATCTTATTAGCCAAATTCATTAAATAATCTCTCCTATCAAATCATATTCTAAACACTCAGTAGTTATAGCTTTTACAAATTGGCCAATTTCTAGATCTCTGTCAGATTTTACAAAGAAAACACCGTCTATTTCTGGGCCATCCATATAGGTTCTTCCTACATATAATCCTTCTTCCTCAATACCTTCAATTAAGACTTCATATACATTTCCTATTTTCTCCTTATTGAGTAAGTAAGAAATACTGGATTGCATTTCCATTATCTTATTTCTTCTAAGCTCTTTAATATCTTCATCAACCTGATCATCATAGCTATATGCAGGTGTTCCTTCTTCTCTGGAATAACAAAATACACCAAGCTTATCAAATTTTATGCTTTTAATAAAATTACATAACTCTTCAAAGCTTGATTCATCCTCACCAGGAAATCCTACAATAAAAGTTGTCCTTATTATTATATTTGGTATTTCTCTTCTTAATGTCTTTATCAAGTTGGTTATCTCCTCTTTTGTTGTCCTTCTGTTCATTCTTTTTAGAACTTGGTCATTAATATGCTGTAAAGGTATATCAACATATTTTACAACTTTATCATTGTTTTTAATGGAATCTATCAGTTTATTATCAATGTTGTCAGGATATAGATAAAATAACCTAATCCATTTTATGTCTTTAATATTATTTAGCTTATCCAATAGCTCACTAAGCTTATATTCCCCATATATATCAATTCCATAATCAGAAGTATTTTGCCCAATTAATATAATTTCTTTTACACCATTAGCTGCAAGATGCTCTACTTCTCTAACAATATCTTCCATCTTCCTGCTCCTATACTTACCTCTTAATTTAGGTATGATACAGTAAGCACAGAAGTTGTTACATCCTTCAGATATTTTTACATATTCTGTTGTTCTGAAACTCTGTCTAGGTACTTGTTCTAGATATTCCTGATTGATATTCCTGTTTAAAACTACTTTCTTTTCTCCTCCTTCTAGTCTCTCTATTATAGTAACTACATCTTTTATATTGCCAGTACCTATTATTCCATCTACTTCTTCTATTTCCTCCAACAGCTCTTTTGAATACCTTTCAGCTAAACAACCAGCCAATATTAAATATTTGCATCTACCTTGAACTTTGTATCTGGTCATTTCCAAGATAGCCTCAATAGATTCTTCCTTTGCAGAATCAATAAACCCACACGTATTAATTAGTATAACGTCAGCATCATCTAATGAATTAACAATTCTATAGTCATTATTTTTAAGTATTCCCATCATTAGTTCAGAATCTATTTCATTTTTTGAACATCCTAATGTTATAATTGATACATTCATTTTCATCTATGTCCTCTCCTTAGTTAATAATTCTAGTTCGTCTTTAGTTATTAAAACTTTTCTGGGTTTGCTTCCTTCGTAACCTCCAACTATTCCTCTTTCCTCCATTTGGTCTATAATTCTAGCCGCTCTAGCATATCCAATTTTTAGTCTCCTTTGCAGCAAAGATATGGATGCTTGTCCTTCTTCAACTACCAATGAAATAGCATCAAATAATAGGTCATCCAATTCACCAGCTAATCTATTTGATTCAATTTCACTTGATATGCTTTCCATTACATCAGCATCATATTCAGTATTATACTGCTCCTTTAAATAATCAACTACTCTTTTTACCTCCAAATCGCTTATAAAAGCACCCTGAATACGAATAGGCTTAGATAGATTTGAAGGGAAGAAAAGCATATCCCCTTTTCCTAGTAGCTTTTCAGCTCCAGCCATATCTAAAATAGTTCTTGAATCAATTTGAGAAGATACAGCAAAGGATATTCTTGATGGAATATTTGCTTTAATAGTTCCTGTAATTACATCTACAGATGGTCTTTGAGTAGCGATAATTAAATGCATACCTGCAGCTCTTGCCATTTGTGCCAGTCGGCATATATAATCTTCAATTTCTTGAGCTGCTACCATCATTAGATCAGCCAACTCATCTATTATAATAACTATATTTGGTAATTTACTATCATCATCATTACTCAGCCTTTCATTGTAGGACTTAATATCTCTTACATTGTTTTTAGCAAATAACTTATATCTTCTTTCCATTTCACTAACTGCCCAGTTCAAAGAAGTAGCAGCTTTTTTAGGATCAGTAACTACTGGAATCATAAGGTGTGGAATACCGTTATATATGCTAAGCTCTACAACTTTTGGATCAATTAAAAGCATTTTTACATCATTTGGATTAGATTTGTATATGATACTCATAATAATTGTATTTATACAAACGCTTTTACCCGAACCTGTAGCACCAGCTATAAGTAAATGAGGCATAGACTCAATGCTTGATATAATTGGCTTTCCAGTAATATCTTTACCCAAAGCCAAGGGCATATTGCTTTCAAGAGAAATAAATTCATCTGACTGCAATATTTCCTTTAAATTAACACTATCTTTAACTTTATTTGGTACCTCTATGCCTACAGCAGCTTTTCCAGGAATAGGAGCTACTATTCTAATATCTGATGCAGCAAGGCTTAGTGCCAAATCATTTGAAAGGTTTACAATTTTACTTACCTTTACCCCTGGAGCAGGCTGCAATTCATAACATGTAATAGAAGGCCCTCTGTTTATTTGAATAATTTTAGAATCAATTCCAAAGTTTTTCATTGTTTCTTCTATTCTTTTAGCATTAGTCAAAATCTCTTTCTTATAATTTGAATCAACTTTTTTCTCTACATCATTTAATAGGTCTAGTGGAGGCAATGAGTAATTTGATACCTTTTTTTTGGAATCAATTCTAATATCATCGGAATATTCAACATTATCTGTTTCATCGATAGCTTCATTATTATCTTCTTGAATATAGTTGTGAATTACTATTTCCCCATTACCATTATTATCAATATTTTTCAATTTTACTTGTTCTGGAATACTACTACTTTTCATTTTATTATTTTCCTTATTAGGACTACCTGAATTATGATATTTAGTTTTAAATCTAATAATAATCTTATTAATAATTTCACTAATTTTGATTTCAGTAAATAGCAATGTAAATATGAGAATTAACAAGGATATTATAATGTTAGATCCTATTGAACCAAATAATTTATATATTAAAAAACCAAGGCTACTGCCAATTAACCCTCCACCTAATCCTTCCTTGCTTAGTTCCAGTGAATTGGATATTTTATCAGAAAAACTGCTTCCATCTACATTATTTATATCTAATAATATCAGAAAACACAAAAATATGCCTAATAAATACAAGGATTTTATGTCATTGTTAAAATCAGACCTATTTATAATAAATAATGCTCCTATAGCTATAATAACCAGTGGTAATATATATCCTCCAAATCCCATTATAGTAAAATAAATATTTCTTAGAATTGCCCCTACAATACCTGTCTTATTACTAAATAAGCTTATTGCTGATAGAATACCAAATGCAATAATTATAATTCCTACTATTTCTCTACTAAAGCTCTTACTTTTGTTGGACTTTGCTTTAGTTTTCTTCTTGCTCAAAAATCTCACCTCTTATGTACATCAATTTGTCCCCATTACTTCCTTATTTTATTATATCATTAATTATACATTTTATATAAAATAATCATCTAAACAATTATTATAATAAACTTTGGTAAATTCCCCCTTTATTTCTCATGTTATTATAGCATAATTTAAGTTGATATACTATTTCTTTTTCTCATCTATTAAATCATACAGCTTTTTAAGTGCAGCACTAAAACCTCCAACCTCATCAATTAATCCACAGTCTACAGCTTCTTTGCCAACAAGTATTGTTCCAACGTCATTGGCCATTTCATCAGTTGCATACATTAAACTCTTTAGCTTATCCTCACTTATTTTAGAGGTTCTCAGTATAAAGCTTGTTATTCTTTTCTGCATTTTTTCAAAATACCTATATGTTTGTGGTACTCCAATTACTAATCCTGTAGTTCTAATTGGATGAACAGTCATTGCAGCAGTGGGAACAATAAAAGAATAATCAGAAGCAGTAGCTAATGGTACTCCAATGCTGTGTCCTCCTCCTAATACCAATGAAACTTTAGGTTTATCTATACTATATATCATTTCGCTTAAAGCCAGTCCAGCTTCCACATCTCCCCCTGCAGTATTTAGTATTATAAATATACCTTCAACTTTAGGGTCTTGTTTTGCTGCAATTAGTAGTGGTATTATATGCTCATATTTTGTAGTTTTTTTACCTGATGGTGATATATTATGACCCTCAATTTCTCCAATTATAGTTATGAATTGTATGTTTTTACTTATATCAGGTATATTGGGCATTCCTATTTCATTAACATTCTCTATTGCATCGTTATCATTATTGCTATTATTATCAGGTTGATTATCTTTGTTTTTGAATTCAAGCATATCTCTTTTCACTCTGAAACCTCCAATACATTGTTATATGTAAAATATATTGTTTACTATTTTTATTATTATATGCTTATATAAATAAAAAAGCCTGACATTTAATCAGGCATTAGCTTAAATATAATCGACCTCTATAATAATCATATCTTGACCAATTTTTCTTATAGAATCCCAAGGTATTTCAATTTCTTGGTTATTACCAAATAATTTTAGCTGAAATCTTCTCTCAGGTATTAGAAGCGATATTATTTTACCAGTCTTTTCGTCTACAATTATATCTGAGTCTGCAATAACACCAAGTCTTTCACCATTATTTAAATTCACTATTTCTTTTCCTCCTAGTTCGCTTAATAGCATTGTATCATCTCCTTATGTATAATTTAATATAATTATATGTATTGAAATTTAATATATTCTTTATCATTTATGATAATATTAATTATGATTATATAAAGTCATTAATTGCTTATAGTAAGGACAAATACTAAAAAAGAGTTAACATAATATTATTATGTTAACTCTTTTTTAGTTCTCTGTTTTTACATTTTGAAATCATTCAATCTATTTAATACCAGTACTTCCAAATCCTCCACGGGCTTCATTGCCCAAATCATCAACTTCCTCAAACTCTATTGGAGGTTGATGCTTCATAATACGAAACTGGCAAATTCTATCATTAACATGTATTTCAGTATCACGCATTGCTATTGCTGGAAATTTCCATACATCTTCATTTGAACAGTAGCTTTCATCTATAATACCATAGTGGTTTGCTTGAATAATACCAAAATTCTTATAAGTACTACTTCTAGGTACTATATGAGCCTCATATCCTTTTGGCAATTCCATTGCTACCCCTAATGATATTAATCTAAACTCCCCTTTCTTCATTACTACATCTTCAGCTGCTCTTAAATCAATCCAATCACTTTTACCATCTATATATCTCAGTTTCTCAATTTTATCATTAATATACTTGATTTTTATTTTCATACGTTACCCCCTTATTAAATGCATTTAATTAATATCTATAGTAAATTATTAGATAATACAATTATTTCAATTAAAAAATATTTCTTTAAGCCTATCATTGATATACTCAGTATCTTGAATATTACCAATATATGCAATATTAAATTTGCTTCTATCCAATACTTTATTTGAAACTCTTTCTATATCATCCATATCTACTTTATCAATTTTATTGAGTACATCCTCTGGAGTCAGAATCTCATTTAATAGCAGTTCTGACTTACCAATTTCAAGCATTCTATTGAAAGTTGATTCCATTCCCAGTATATAGTTACTCTTTAGTTGCTCCTTTGATTTTGCCAATTCTGATTCACTCATCAAATCCTTTTTAAATATATTTATTTCATCATTAATAAGCTTTGCCACATTTAATATTTCTTCTTGTCCAAGTGCTGCATAAATTGTAAAAATTCCTGAATCCTGGAAGGATACTGGTGATGAATAAATTGAATATGCCAATCCTTTTTCCTCTCTGATTTTTTGAAATAGTATTGAGCTCATGCTACCACCAAAAACATTATTAATAAGGTGCAAAGCATACTGATCATCACTATCCCTTTTAATACCCTCCATACCTAGGCAGAAGCTAACTTGTTCAAATTCTCTTTTCTTTGATATAATCCCTTGTTCTAATTTGGTTAGGTGATAGCTCTTATGAGGTATTCTTGATTTCAATAATGAAGTATTGCAAAAATAATGATTTAAAATGTTTAGCATATCTTTATAATTAAAATTACCGACCACCGATATTACCATATTATCAGGGACATAATAATTGCGATAATAATCTAGAAGAATATTCCTGTTAAAATTCCTTACAGTATCTTCTGTTCCCAGTATAGGAAAGGAAAGTGGTGTGTTTTTATACATTATTTCATGAAGCATATCAAATACAATATCTTCTGGTGAATCAAGATACATTTTGATTTCTTCTAATACAACTTTTTTCTCATTTTCTATATCTTCTTCTGAAAACTTTGGATTTATAATCATATCTGATAGTATATCTATTGCAGTTTGTAAATGTTTGTCCAACACTTTAACGTAGAAACATGTATACTCACTACCGGTAAAAGCATTCATTTGTCCACCTATGTTATCTATAGTCTCAGCTATTTCCTTTCCAGTTCGCTTTTCAGTTCCTTTAAAAACCATATGTTCTATAAAATGGGAAATTCCATCTATATTCTCTCTTTCATCTTTGGTTCCAGTATTTATAAATATACCAATAGATACAGAATTCACATATGGAATGCTTTCCATAACTACTTTTACTCCATTGTACAATTTTTCTTTAATATACAACCTGATAATTCCTCCTCGTTTATTTTTTTATTACATCACTTATTTTACCAATTTTATAACCCTTATCAAGTATATAAGATATTATTTCTGGAAGAGCTTTTACAGTTTCTTCTGTAGGATGCATTAATACAATTGCTGATTTATGAATTTTCTCAATAACTCTATTTTTTATCTTCTCCTTATTGCTGTCTTCCCTCCAATCTATTGTATCAATACTCCACATAATTATATCATAATTCAAATCCTTACAGGCTTTAATAGTATAATCATTGTAAGCTCCTGCTGGTGGTGCAAAATATTTAGGTGTAAATCCTAATATTCTTTCAATCACATCACCAGCTTTCAATATTTCCTCTTTATTTTTCTCATAGCTTAATTGATCGTAGTTTATATGATTATATCCATGATTTCCTATCTCATGTCCTTCATTATATATATCCTTTAATAGTTCAGGATTTTCATTAGCCCATCTCCCCGTTACAAAAAAAGTTATTTTAATATCATTTTCAGATAATACATCTAACATAGGCATAATATACTCATTACCCCAATCCACATTACATGCAAATGCTATTACTTTATCATCTATATTTCCTTTATAATACACATCAGTATTAAAAGTTTCCGTTGTTCTGTTGTAAAATGAAACAAAAAGAAAAGTTAATAGAGCTATTAAAATAATTGATAATAAAATGTAAAAAGTACTTCTCTTCATAATCAATATTCTCATCAATACCCCTCCATATATTCTTCTAACTCAATTATATTCAGAGGGGCTTGTCAATATTTATTAAAATCCTTGTAAATCAAAAACATGAACCTGTTTGGTTCATGCATTATTATTGTATATTACTTATTTTGCTTTGTTGTATTTTTTTGTTTATCTTCCTTAGGCAGGACAGCTTTTCTTGACAGATTTATTCTGCCTTGATTATCTATTTCTATTACTTTAACTAGTATTTCATCTCCAACAGATAGTACATCTTCAACCTTTTCTACTCTTTCATGGGCTATATTTGAAATATGCAACAAGCCTTCTTTTCCATTCAGTATTTCTACAAAAGCTCCAAATGATACTATTCTAGATACTTTGCCTGTATATATTTCTCCTACCTCAACTTCTTTTACTACATTATTTATCAAATCAATTGCTCTTTCTCCATCATTTTTATTATTGGCAGCTATTAGTATTTTCCCATCATCATCTATATCTATCTTTACATTTGTTTCGTCTATTATCTTATTTATCATTTTTCCGCCAGGTCCAATAATATCTCGTATCTTATCTGGATTAACCTGCATCTTAAATATTCTTGGTGCATATGGTGATAGATGTTCTCTTGGTTTTGAAATGGCTTCACTCATTTTCTTAAGTATAAATAGTCTTCCTTGCCTAGCTCTTTCAAGAGCTTCTTCCAATATACTTTTATCTATCCCAGATATTTTTATGTCCATCTGTATAGCAGTAATTCCATCTTCAGTACCAGCCACTTTAAAATCCATATCTCCTAAGTGGTCTTCTAATCCTTGTATATCAGATAATATTACAGTCTTATTCTCTGATTTAATTAGTCCCATAGCTATACCTGCTACAGGCTTCTTTATGGGTACACCTGCATCAAGAAGTGCTAATGTGCTACCACATACACTTGCCTGTGATGTTGAACCATTTGAGCTTAATACTTCAGATACCAATCTAATGGTATAAGGAAACTCATCTTCTGATGGAATTACTGGTTCTAAGGCTCTCTCTGCTAATGCACCATGGCCTATTTCACGCCTTCCAGGTCCTCTTAATACCCTTGTTTCGCCAACGCTATATGGTGGAAAATTATAATGGTGCATATACCTTTTAGATTCTTCTTCACCTATTCCATCAATGATTTGCACATCGCTAGCTGCACCTAAAGTAGCTACAGTTAGAACCTGAGTCTGGCCTCTTTTAAATAGCCCTGATCCATGAGTCCTAGGAAGCAATCCTACTTCACATGTAATAGGTCTAATTTCGTCAATTTTTCTATTGTCTGGTCTTATCTCTTCTTCGATGATTAATCTTCTTACCTCTTCTTTTAGCATTTGATCTAATGTTTCTCTTACATCCTTTTCGTTATCAGGATACTTTTCAATAAAATATTCAACTGTTTCTTCCATTACTCTATCTATGTTTTCTTCTCTTTCATTTTTTTCTACAGTGCGTATTGCTTCAATTAACTTTTCCTTTGCATAATCTCTTACTTCTTTCGCTATTTCCTCATCTGGCTTAAACACAATATAATCCTGCTTTTCTTTTCCAACTTCCTTTTGTATGCTTTCAATAAATTCACATAGTTTCTTAATTTCCTCATGTGCAAGCATTATAGCTTCTAGCATTATTTTTTCTGGGAGTTCTTTTGCTCCAGCCTCGACCATCATAATAGCATCCTTTGTTCCTGAAACAGTAAGATTCAAATCAGATTTTTCTCTCTGTTCAGCATTTGGATTAATTATGAGTTCTCCATTAACATATCCAACAGAAACAGATCCTGTTGGTCCATTAAATGGAATATCTGAAATAGATAATGCAATTGATGAGCCAATCATGCCTACAATGTCAGGTGTATGGTCCTGATCAACTGATAGAACTGTTGCTATTACCTGCACATCATTTCTATAGCCTTCAGGAAATAAAGGTCTTATAGGCCGGTCTATGAGACGCGCAGTTAATATAGCTTTGTCACTTGGCTTTCCTTCTCTTTTAATAAACCCACCCGGAATTTTCCCAACTGAATATAATCTTTCTTCAAATTCAACACTTAATGGGAAAAAATCAATTCCTTCTCTAGGTTCTTTAGATGCTGTGGCAGTTACCAGTACAACAGTATCTCCATATTGTAGCAAACATGCACCATTTGCTTGTTCTGCTACTTTTCCGATAGTAACCACAAGATCACTGCCAGCTAAATTATACCTAAACTGTTTTTCCATGTCTTACCTCCTTACTAACTTTACTATTATTATAACCTTTTATTGTTTAATAACACTAGTTATAATTTACTTGATTAAATTTTGTTATAATTAATAGAGCGGGATATTTCCCCGCTCTTACTAACCTCTTATGTCTAATTTTTGAATAAGTTCACGATATCTCTCAATATCTTTCTTCTCTAAATATCTCAATAAACCTCTTCTTTGACCTATCATCTTAAAAAGTCCTCTTCTTGAATGATGGTCTTTCTTATGAGTTTTTAGATGCTCTGTAAGCTGATTGATTCTATAAGTTAATAATGCAATTTGAACCTCTGGTGAGCCTGTATCTCCCTCATGTGTCTTGTACTCTTCAATAATTCTTGCTTTTTCTTCTTTACTTATTGCCATATAATAACCTCCTCTAAATTTAACTTAACCATTAACTAAGTATATCGCCGAGGAAACGATAAACATAGTTAAAGGTACAAATTTGTCATGATAATTTTATCATATATTTCATAAATTGTAAACATTATAGGCTATATTTTATATATTCCAAATCCCTATGCATTTGCTCTATGAGCTCTTCAGCTTTACTGAACTTTATATCATCCCTAATGTATTCCATAAACTCAATTTCTATAGTCTGACCGTAGATATCTTCTAAAAAATCTAAAATATGTGTTTCTATTTTTAGCTTTTCTTCGCCAAATGTTGGATTATATCCTATATTAGTTAAACTCATAAATCTATTATTATTTATTATAGTACAGGTTTTATAAACTCCTGTCTTAGGGATAACATATCTATCGCTTAAATGAATATTTGCTGTAGGAAAGCCTAATTTTCTTCCTCTGCTACTTCCTCTAACTACAGTTCCAATAAGACTAAAATTCCTTCCAAGAAGTCTGTTAGCCTTTTTGATATCACCATTTTTAATCAAATTCCTTATAGATGTACTGCTTACAATTTCATTATCTACATATATAGGATCTATAATATTTACCTCAAATCCATTTTTTTTACCATATTCTTTAAGGTATTCACTATTTCCCTTTGCTTTATATCCAAATCTATAGTCAAATCCAACAGTTATAAGTCTAGCATTTAACCTTCCTAATACTATATCATTAATAAACATATCGGGAGACAATCTCATTAAATTTTCATCAAAATCCATTACATACGCAATTTCAATACCTAACTTCTCAAGAATTTTCATCTTTTGCTCATAAGTTGTAATAATATCTATTTCAGAGTTATTCTTATCTTTCAAAATTGTTTTAGTATGGTTCCTAAATATTAGCACTGAAGGTATTAAATTATTGTATTTTGCTTTCTTAATATTATCATTTAACAGATGCTGATGGCCAACATGTATTCCATCAAAATTTCCAAGTGCTACAGCTGTAGCATATCGTTTTTCACTTTTGTTCATAGCATCAATTATTTCCATATATATCACCTTATATGAGAACTTTATCCATCCTTATGTTAAAATTATTATTTGACTGCACTATTCTTCCAATTCCAATAAATTTACTATCACAATAAACTCTTATATAATCCTTTGTGTTATATTTACTTATATCATAATTATCAACAGGTACTTTAGCTCCATTTATAAGCTTGTTAAAAAAATCCTTTTCAACTATAATTGATTCCATATGTTTTAATCCTTCATCCATTGGAAGAACTACAGATTTCAATTCATCAAAATCTATATTTTTCAAATAATCTAAACTAAAGCTATCTTCTATAGAAAAATTACCTACTCCAACTCTGATAAGGTAAGACATATATCCATATGTGCCCAATAATTCTCCAATATCATTGCAAAGGGTCCTTACATATGTACCTCTTGAGCATTTTACATAGAAAATAACCTTGTTATCAATTATTTTCATTATATTCAAATCATATATTATTGCTTTTCTTGGCTTTCTTTCTACCACTTCACCTTTTCTAGCTATTTCATATAGCCTTTGTCCATTATGCTTTAATGCAGAATACATTGGAGGAATCTGTTCAATTTCTCCTTTAAATCTATCAACAGCTTTATATATATCATCTTCACTGACCTTCTTGTATGAATATTTTAATATTTTTCCTTCAATATCCTGTGTATCTGTAGAGTATCCCAGTGTTAGTTCTCCAATGTACTCTTTAGGAAGGCTTAACAGATATTCACTAATTCTGGTACCCTTTCCAATGCAAACAGGCAAAACTCCTGCTGCATTTGGATCTAAGGTACCGGTATGCCCAACTCTTTTCATATTGAATATCTTTCTTATCTCCCTTATTACATCGTGTGAAGTCATTCCCTTAGGTTTAAATATGTTTAATATACCATCCATTTAATCACCTGAAGCTCATCAATATCTCATCTAGAATCATTTTCTTTGCAACTTCTAAACTTTCATATATAGTGCATCCTGCAGCTCTAATATGTCCTCCACCACCAAACTTAGTTGATATTTTAGCAACATCTACTAATCTTTTACTTCTTAAACTTACTTTTACTTCACTTTCTGACATTTCCTTTAATAGGCAAGCTACTTCTATTGTATTAATATCTCTCACAAAGGATACAATACCCTCTGAATCTTCCATGCTTGCATTAGTCTTATCCAGCATCTCTTGGTTCACAATAGCAATACCTACTCTATTATCTGCGTATAACTCCAGTTTGTTCAAAGACTCAAGAAATAGCTTTGTCCTTTCTAGGGTCATATTCTGATATATATTCATATTTATATCATTAATATCAATTCCTGTTTTAATTAATTCTGCAACTATCATATGAGTCTCATAAGTAGTATTGCTATACATGAACCTTCCTGTATCCGTATTTATACCTGTATACAAGCAACTTGCTATATTCTTATCAATTTCTACATTTATACATTTTATCAATTTATATACAATTTCACATGTTGAACCAGATGAAGGAATCACAATATTAACATCACCAAAATTTTCATTAGTAATATGGTGGTCAATATTTATAACTGACTTTGCTTTTGCTAAAAATTCTTTCCCAACTCCTAGCCTTTCTCTATCGCTGCAATCTAATGAAATAAATAGCTCTATTTCCTGATTAATATCCTGCTCCTTTATAATATCTACATTAGGTAGGAAGAGGAAATATGAAGGAATATTGTCTACCTTAATTACATTCACATTATCTTTTCCCTTAATCTTTCCTATTGCCATTGCTAGAGCTAAAGTTGACCCCAAACTATCTCCATCCGGTTGTATATGGGAACAGATGAATACATTATCATATCTATTAATCAATTCTAAAGCATTTTCTATGTTTCCTTCAAATTGATTAACCATTATTATCTCCTCTTTTTTCTTCATCTTCTTTGTGTACCTTGTCAATTAGTTTAGATATATATAAACTATGCTCTATTGATTCATCTATATGGAAAACTGGCTCAGGAGCATGCCTTAAGTCTATCCTATTTCCAATTTCCCTTCTAATAAATCCTTTTGCACTTTTTAACCCAACCAAAGTATTTTCCTTATCCTCATCGTTTCCCATGACACTAATGTATATATTTGCATAGCTTAGGTCATTTGTAACTTCAACTCTGGTAACACTAGTAAAAGGATTTATTCTTGGGTCTTTTATTTCTCTTTGTATTAAATCTGATACCACCCTTTTAACTTCTTCAGAAATTCTATTTAATCTCTTCTTATTCATAAGAATACACCTCTTATTCAACTTCCTTTATGATATATGCTTCCAAAATATCTCCTTCTTTAATATCATTGTAGTTTTCTAATCCTAATCCGCCTTCATATCCGCTAGCAATTTCTCTTACATCGTCTTTAAATCTTTTCAAGGATGATACCTTGCCTTCAAATACAACTACATCATTTCTTAGCAGTCTAATAATACTATTTCTTGTTACTTTCCCTTGTAGTACGTAAATTCCAGCAACTGTACCAATATTTGGTACCTTGAATGTAGCTCTAACTTCCGCTCTTCCTATGGTTTCTTCTACTAATTTAGGTTCTAACATACCTTTAATTGCTGCTTTAATATCATCTATTGCTTCATATATAATCCTATAAGTTCTAATATCTACTTTTTCAAGCTTGCTCATTTCCAAAGCGGTTAATGTAGGTCTAACATTAAAGCCTATTATTATAGCATTTGAAGCTGAAGCAAGCATTACATCGCTTTCAGTTATACCACCAACGCCTCCATGGATTATATTTACCCTAACTTTATCGTTTTCTAACTTCTCTAATGACTGCCTAATAGCATCTATTGTACCCCTTGTGTCAGATTTGATTATTATATTAAGGTCTTTAATTTCACCTTGCTGAATTCTTTCAAATAGGTCATCCAATGAGACTTTTTGTGTATCCTTTAGCTGTTCCTCTCTCATTTTTTCTTTTTTCATTTCAGCATATTCCCTTGCAATCTTCTCATCTTCTACAGCATATAATTTATCACCTGATTGAGGCACATCTGAAAGCCCTAAAATTGCAACTGGAATAGATGGTCCTGCACTCTTTACCTTTCTTCCTTTATCATCAAACATTGCCCTAACTCTGCCGCTAGTACTTTCACAAACTATCATATCTCCTACATGTAATGTTCCCTTTTCAATTATCACTGTAGCAACTGGCCCTCTGCCTTTATCCAATTGTGCTTCTATAACAGTCCCAACTGCAAGCCTATCTGGATTAGCCTTTAATTCCTGCATTTCTGCAACAAGCAATATCATTTCCAACAACTCATCTATTCCTTCTCCTTTTATAGCAGATACAGGTACAGTGATTGTATCTCCTCCCCATTCTTCTGGAACAAGTCCCTGTTCTACTAATTCCTGCTTTACTCTATCAGGATTTGCATCTGGTTTGTCCATTTTGTTTATCGCAACTATAATTGGAACATTTGCTGCTTTAGCATGGTTAATCGCCTCTATTGTTTGAGGCATAACTCCATCATCAGCGGCCACTACTAAAACAGCAATATCTGTTACTTGTGCTCCTCTCGCTCTCATTGATGTAAATGCTTCATGGCCTGGTGTGTCTAAAAATACAATTTTCTTATTACCGACATCTACAATTGAAGCTCCAATATGTTGAGTTATTCCTCCAGCTTCTTGTTTAGTAACAGAAGTCTTTCTTATTGAATCAAGTAGTGATGTTTTTCCATGGTCTACATGACCCATTACCGTTACTATAGGTGCTCTTGGCTTAAGATCTTCAGGTTTATCTTCATAATCAAAATTAAATTTATCTTCATCTTCAGTTATACTTGACTTGACTACCTCAACTCCAAATTCTGCAGATAAAATTGCTGCAGTTTCATAGTCGATGGATTCATTCATGCTTGCCATGATTCCAAACCCAATTAACTTTGTTATCAATTGAGTTGGACTAACACCAATTTTGTCAGCAAGGTCTTTTACAGTAATACTATCTTCAATTTCAATTTTCTTTGATACTTCATTATTTTCTACTTCTTTATTTTTACTTTTAATTTCTTTTTTCTCCTTTTTATTTTCAATTTTTAGTTCTTCGTTAGTTTCATTTTGCTTTTTATTATTCTTCTTTTTGCTTGAACTGCCTTTCTTGCTTAATTCTCTTTCTTCCTCTATTAATTCTCTAATCATCTCAGCTTCTTCTTTTTCCAAGGAACTCATATGGCTACTAACAGCTATATCCAAATCCTTTATTTTCTCCATAAGTTCCTTGCTTGTCATTTTAAGTTCCTTTGCTAATTCATATACTCTAATTTTAATCAAACTATACACCCCCAATATTTTTAAGGTGATGATTTCTATAATTAATGCTTCTATCCTTTTATAATTTCATATAATCTATTATAAACCTCATCCGTTACTTCAGTCTCTAATACTTTTGAAAGCCTCTTAGACTTCTTTACTTTTTCTAAACAATTTAAATCTGGACAGATATAGGCACCTCTCCCATTCATCTTTCCAGTTAAATCAACTTCTACTTTACCATCAGTATTTCTCACAATTCTTATTAATTCTTTCTTTGGTTTTCCTTCATTACAGGCAACGCATTTTCTTAGAGGTATTTTTTTCTTCTTCACATTATCACCCCATATGCCATTAATTAATCCAAGTTCTTGAGACTTTCTTTATACTGACTTTCACTTTTTATGTCAATTTTCCAATTTGTTAACTTTGCAGCTAATCTTGCATTCTGCCCTTCCTTTCCAATTGCCAGTGATAGTTGATAATCAGGAACAACCACCAGTGCTGATTTGGTCTTTTCATTTGCTTCAACATGTAATACACTGGAAGGACTTAAACTATTGGCAATAAACTCTTCAATATTTTTACTCCATACTATAATATCTATTTTTTCTCCATTTAGTTCGTCCACAATTGCCTTTACCCTACTCCCCTTAACACCTACACATGCACCTACAGGTTCAACATTTGGATCCTTTGAATAAACTGCTATTTTTGTTCTGGAACCTGCTTCACGAGATATTGCATATATTTCCACTATTCCTTCATGAATCTCTGGAACTTCCAACTCAAATAATCTTTTAACCAAGCCAGGATGAGATCTGGACAAGATTATCTGTGGCCCTTTTGTAGTCTTCTTCACCTCAAGTATATATAGCTTAATTCTATCTCCTTGATTGTAGACTTCACCTTCTATCTGTTCAGCGGGAGGTAATATACCTTCTGTCTTACCTAAGTCTATATATACATTGTTCTTGCTAATTCTTTGAATCAAACCTGTTATTATCTCATTTTCTCTATCAATAAATTCTTCATATATGACATCCCTTTCAGCATCCTTAATTCTCTGTATTACTACCTGTTTAGCAGTTTGTGCTGCAATTCGTCCAAAGTTTCTTGGTGTAACCTCAACTATAACAGTATCACCTTTTTCATATTTTTCATCAATTTTTTTTGCTTCTTCTAAGTCAATTTCCAACAGAGAATCCTTTACATCATCTACTACTGTCTTTTTTGCATATACGCTTACTTTTCCAGTTACCCTATCAACTTTTACTTCAACATTTTGTGCTGTACCAAAATTCTTTTTATAACTAGAGATGAGTGCCGCTTCTAAAGCTTCAAAGATGATTTCTTTAGAAATCCCCTTACTCTTTTCGATCTCTTCAAGGGCCTCAATAAACTCTGCATTCATCAAATAAACCCTCCCTTAGAATTTTAACGATAATTTAATATTTGAAATAATATCTCTTTCTATTTCTTTTTCCTCTAAATTATCCATTCTTATCTTTATACTATTATCACTAAAATCTACTAGTTCTCCAACATATTTCTTTTTGCCTTCTAAACTTTTATATAGGCTTATTTCAACTTCTTTTCCTAAGTTTCTCCTTAAATCCTTATCAGTCTTCAATGGCCTATCCAATCCAGGAGATGAAACTTCCAAGTAATAACTTTCTTCTATAGGATCCAATTCATCTAATTTATCCCCCACTATTTCACTTACTCTTTGGCAATCATCAATGGTTATTCCTTCTGGTTTTCCTATATAAAATTTTAAATAGTTTTCATTATTTTCTTTTACATATTCCAAATCAACTAAGTCATATCCTAACTCTTCAATAATAGGCTCACAATGTTCCCTTATTGTATTAATTAAACTCTTATTGCTCATATTATCACCTCCGTAAGATTAATATGTAGTTTTTGTAATACCATAATAAATATACTTTCATATTTCCCAATGATTTAAATAAATAAGAGTGGGTTCTGCCCACTCTTTTGTTCAATGCATTATTATTGTCTCCTAACTTTACTAACATTATTATATCACAAAGCTTACAAAAATCAAATATTAAAAAGGCTAATCTGATTGCTTTCTGGTAAGCCATTTAAACATCCCTGTTCTTTTAATGCTTCAATAACAGTCTTACTTGATTTTGTCCTTATTATCAAATCCTCGATAGATATGAATTTTCCTCTATTTCTTTCTTCTACTATTTTCCTTGCTGCAGTCTCACCAACACCATCTAAAGTTTTAAGAGGTGGAATAATCCCATTTTCACCAAGAATAAATTTATCACTATCGGATTTATATAAATCCAATGCTTCAAATTTAAATCCCCTTGCATACATCTCTTGTACAACTTCTAGAACAGTAAGCAAATTCTTTTCCTTAGCTGTCATATTATTTGATATATTTTCAAGTTCCCTAATCTTATTATTTACAACCTCTTTTCCTTTTAATATTAACTTGGCATCAAAATCTTGTGCTTTTGTAGTAAAATAAGTAGCATAAAAAGCTTCGGGATAGTGAACTTTAAAGTATGCTATTCTAAAGGACATCATAACATAAGCTACAGCATGAGCCTTAGGAAACATGTACTTTATCTTTTCACAAGATTCAATATACCATTCTGGAACATTAAAGCTTCTCATGTATTCTTTGTCTTCGTCTGTAAGTCCCTTACCTTTTCTTACTCTTTCCATAATCTTAAAAGCTCTCTTTTTATCTAGCCCACAATATATTAGATATAACATAATATCATCTCTTGTTGATATTACTTTGCTTAATGGAGCAATTCCATTCCTTACTAGTTCCTGTGCATTGTTTATCCAAACATCAGTACCATGGGATAGCCCGCTTATTCTAACTAACTCTGCAAATGTAGTTGGCTTTGTATCCATTAACATCTGCCTTACAAACTTTGTTCCAAACTCAGGTATACCTAAGGAGCCTATATCTAAGTCTAATTCATCTTTTATATTCAAAGGCTCAATGCTCGTAAAAATTTTCATAGTTTCCTTATCATCCAGAGGAATAGTCTTAGGGTCTACTCCAGTAATATCTTCAAGCATTCTTATAATAGTAGGCACATCATGACCTAAAATGTCTAATTTTAATATTCTACCACTTATGGAATGGTAGTCAAAATGAGTAGTAATAACACCTGATGACTTATCATCTGCTGGATATTGTATTGGAGTAAAGTCGAGAATATCCTTATTTTTAGGAACAATCATAACTCCTCCAGGATGCTGCCCTGATGTCCTCTTAATTCCTGTGCAGCCTTTTACAAGTCTATTGATTTCAGCAGGATGTACACTTATTCCCTTTTCTTCAAAATATTTTTTTACAAATCCATAGGCAGTTTTTTCAGCAATAGTTCCTATGGTACCTGCTCTAAACACATATCCTTCGCCAAATAGTTCTTCAGTATATTTATGAGCTCTTGGCTGATATTCACCTGCAAAGTTTAAATCAATATCAGGTTCTTTATCACCTTCAAAACCTAAAAACACTTCAAAAGGAATATCATGTCCATCTTTTATTAATCTTGTATTGCAAACAGGGCAATCTTTATCAGGCATATCCACTCCAGAACCAATTGAACCATCCTCAAAGAATTCGCTATATTTGCAATTCGGGCAAACGTAATGAGGAACTAATGGATTTACCTCTGTTATGCCACTCATAGTCGCAACAAAGGAAGAACCTACAGAACCTCTTGAGCCTACCAAATATCCGTCTTCCAAAGACTTTGACACCAGCTTTTGTGCAATTATATACATAACAGCATATCCATTCTTTATAATAGAATTCAATTCTTTATCCAATCTCTCTTTAACAATTTTAGGTAAAGGATCTCCATATATTTCTACTGCTCTTTCATATGTCATCCTTTTCAGTTCTTCCTCTGCCCCCTCTATTACTGGAGGATAAGTACCTTCTGGAATAGGGAGTATTTCCTCCACCATATCACATATAGCATTTGTGTTCTTAACAACAACCTCATATGCAGTTTCTTCTCCTAAATATTCAAATTCCTTTAACATCTCATCAGTTGTTTTAAAATAAAGAGGTGGCTGATAATCAGCATCAGAAAAACCCTGTCCATGCATAAGAATCCTTCTATAGATTTCATCTTCAGGATCAAGGAAATGAACATCTCCAGTTGCAACCACAATTTTTTTATATTGCTTGCCAAGCTGTAAAATTCTTTTATTGATTTCAATTAAATCCTCTTTATCCTTAACTAACCCATCTCTTATAAGATGCATATTGTTCCCAATAGGTTGAATTTCTAAATAATCATAAAATTTTACTATTCTTTCTATCTCTTTAGTATCTTTATTGTTGAGTATAGCTTTATATAATTCTCCAGATTCACATGCACTTCCAACGATTAATCCTTCTCTATATTCGCTTAGTAAAGATTTTGGTATCCTAGGCTTTCTGTAAAAATGATTTATATGAGACTCAGATATGAGCCTATAAAGATTCTTCAATCCAACTAAATTTTTTGCTAATATAACTATGTGGAAAGTTTCCCCTTTATTATCGCTTTTGTCTGATATAATTTCATTTATCCTGCTAATATTATTGACTCCTCTTGAAGAAAGTAGATCTAAAGATTTAATGAATATTTCTGCTGTAGCTTTAGCATCATCTACAGCTCTATGATGATTAACCAAGCTCACATTTAAGTGCTTCGCAATTACATTTAGTTTATGGCTTTTTAATTGAGGAAATAACGCCCTAGAAAGCTCCAATGTATCCAGTACAGCATTGTTTAGTTTTTTCCCCATTCTAGAAAATTTATCACGTATAAATCCTACATCAAATGAGGCATTATGAGCTACAAGAACTGCATCTTCTATGAATTCTTCAAACTTAGGTAACACTTCTTCAATTGTAGGCTTATCCTTTACCATTTCGTCTGTTATTCCGGTTAACTCTACAATATTGTCAGGTATCTTAATTTTCGGATTAATTAGCTGACTGAATTCATCTACTATTTTATCATCTTCTATCTTTACTGCACCTATTTCAGTTATCATGTCTCTATTAGGAGATAAACCTGTAGTTTCTATATCAAATACTACAAATTTATTGTACCTTTTATTCTTATCATAATTAGATAAGATAGGCTTTTTATCATTTAATAGATACCCTTCTACTCCATATATAACCTTTAATCCTAAATCCTTTGAAGCATCCATAGCTTCAGGAAAACCTTGTACCACTCCATGGTCTGTAATAGCTATAGCTTTATGTCCCCACTTTTTTGCTCTCTTTGCTATTTCTTTAAAGCTTGATATTCCATCCATTGCACTCATTTGGGTGTGTAAATGCAGTTCTACTCTCTTTTCATCTGATGTATCCATTCTTACTTCTTTATTGTACATATTTAAGGATTTAAGCATTAATACCTGACACCTTAGATAATTATCATATGTTATATCTCCAAGAACCTTTACATATACTCCATTTCTAACATTAGATGTAAAATCATCAATTTGCTTATCATTCAAAAAAGCTTTAACAGTTATAGAATCTGTATAATCTGTCAAATTAAAAGTGGCTATTTTTCTGTTTCCTTTTAACTCTTTAACCTCTAATTCAAATACCTCACCTGCAATTACAGATGAGTTAGAATCAATACTGACATTCTTAATTTTTACTGGTTCTTCATCTATCTTCTTACCTAGTATGTAATTCTCCGTTGTAGTAACTTCTGTCTTTTTATTTAGCTTTGAGCTATTACCATTATCATTTAATATGTCTATGCATATCTTCTTTTCTTCATCTTCTCTCTTCTCTATAAACTCTAAATCATTATCAGTAATTCTTGTATCATCTAGTCTTATATTCATATCTATATTAAGCTCATTCTTTATTTTCCATTTTATTAAATCACATATGTTATTAACTTCTATCGCATACATTGTACCTTTAGTTCTAGGGTATAAAGTTATTTTATTCTTTTCAAAAGAGTATTCCAAACTGTTTAACCATGTTTTACTTGAAGGAATTTTCATTTCTATATATTTAAGTATATTGCCCCAATATTTTTTCATAATTCCATCTGCATTATTTGAAATATCATATTTCACATTTATATCTACAGTAATACCTTGAAAGCGATTCTCAAATAATTCTTTAATATCCAATATTGAGCTTTCAGTTAATATATCCTCTGATACCAATGAAATATTAAGTTTACATTTCTTTTTATTTAATACAACCTCTTCTATATATATAGAGTTCATATTATTATCCTTTATTATTCCATTTTTACTAAATAGCTCATCTAGTTGTATTTTTTTCTGTTTCATCCTATACTGTTTGCCCCCCTTAGTTGTATTGGGATACTTCTATTATATTTTCTACGCAAGCCAAGGATTTAACTAAATCATATTTTATATTAGATTTATTTAATGTTACTTCTAATTCTATGTTTATAAGTTCTCCATCTCTATGTTCTATATTTATGCTGTTTATATTAACATTATATTCTCCAAGAATTTGACCAATTTTCCCAATTTGGCCTGGTTTATTTACTGATACAATTGATATGTTTGTTATATTACTGCTTCGCCTTATGGAAACAAAGGTACCTAATCTTTGAAATACGACAAGAATAATAATTACTAAAATAGTAGTCAATATTGCACCTGTATAAAATCCTGCACCTACTGATAGTCCTATAGCGGCAACTGCCCAAAGGCTAGCTGCAGTTGTAAGGCCTGTTACTATTCCTTTATCTCTCCTTAATATTGTACCTGCTCCTAAAAAACCTATACCGCTAATAACCTGTGCTGCAAGTCTATCTGTAAATTCGTAGGAATCATATAGTTCATTGAGGTAAAAAGTTAAGAGCATAATTAGAGTAGAAGCCAGTGAAACGAGTACATGAGTTCTCAATCCAGCTGGCTTATTTATGCTCTCTCTATCTAATCCTATTATGCTTGACAAAAATAATGATAGTAATAGTCTAAAAATGACTTCTTGAAAGCCTAACATTAAAACACCTACTTATTACATTTTCTCTATCTCTTTCATCAACTCATCTATTAAATATTCTTCCTTAACCTTTTTTATTATTTTGCCTTTTTTAAAAATCAATCCTTCTCCTTGACCGCCTGCAATGCCAATATCTGCCTCCCTTGCTTCTCCAGGTCCATTTACAGCGCATCCCATAATGGCAACTTTCAATGATTTATCTATGTTTTTCAGCTTTTCCTCAGCTTCTCCCACCATTTCTATTAATTTTACTTTAGTTCTACCACATGTTGGGCAGGAAATTATCTCTACTCCCTCATTTAATAGGCCAAGAGATTTCAGTATTTCCCTTCCTACTCTAACTTCTTCTATTGGATTACCAGTCAATGAAACTCTAATTGTGTCACCTATTCCTTTGGCTAACAGAGTTCCTATTCCTACAGCAGATTTAATGGTTCCTCTCCACACAGGACCTGCTTCAGTAACTCCTAAGTGTAATGGATAATCTACCATTTCGGAGATCTTCTCATAGGCTTCTATAGTCAATCTTACATTACTAGCCTTTAAAGAAATCTTAATGTCCTCATGGCCCATATCCTCTAATAACCTCACTTGTTCTAATGCACTATAAACCATTGAGTCAGCATTTACTCCATTATATTTTTCAAGAAATTCTTTTTTTACTGAACCTGAATTAACACCAATTCTAATAGGTACTTTTCTCTCTTTACAGCTTTTTACAACTTCCATAACCTTTTCCTTAGAGCCAATATTACCAGGATTTATTCTCAGACAGTCAGCACCATTTTCAACTGCAGCAATAGCAAGCTTATAATCAAATTGAATATCCGCAATAAAAGGTATTTTTATTTCTTTTTTTATTTTTTTTATAGCCTTTGCATCTTCTAAATCATTAATTGCAGCTCTTATTATATGGCATCCAGCATCCTCAAGCTCTTTTATCTGTCTTATGGTTGATTCTACATCCTGAGTTAATGTATTAGTCATGGATTGAACAGTAATTGGACTATTTCCCCCTACTGGTACATTTCCTACCATTATTTTTCTAGTTTTTTTTCTAATCACATTATCACCTTCCGAATATGTTAAACCTGTTAATATCAGTATATGTTACTACTATCATTAACAGCATTAAAAGTATAAACCCTATAAAGTGTACATATCCTTCTTTTTCTGGATTAATAGGTTTTCCTCTAATTAGCTCTATTAGAATGAACACGATTCTACTTCCATCCAAAGCTGGTAATGGAAACAAATTGAATACACCTAAGTTTACACTTATAAAACCCATTAAGTAAAGTAAATTCATCAAACCATATTTTGCAGCTTCTCCTATAGTATATATAACGCCTACAGGCCCAGATAAATCTCCTGTTTTTACTTGACCTTTGAAAATCATCTTAACAAAATTAAACATAATTTGAAACATATATCTAGTTTCTGATAAACCTCCAGCAATAGCTGCTGAAATAGACTTTTCGTATTTAGGTAATATACCAATAATAACTCTATTGTCTTCTTCACTTATTGTAGGGTTTAATGCAAAATCTATTGTCTTTCCATCTCTTATGACTCTAACTATCATTTCATCTTCAGGATTTGAATTGCTAATTCTATCAACTATTGAGTTCCAATCCTCTACTTCAACGCCATTAATACTTTTAATAATATCTCCGCTTAATATTCCTACTCTTTCTGCTGGAGAATTGTCAATAGTATCAAGAACTGTAGTTGTAGGAGTTCCCATATTAAAGGAAACTATTACTAAAACTATTACAGCTAACACAAAATTCATTATTGCTCCTGCTGCTACTGTTATAATTCTAGCCCAGGGTTTTGCTCTATTAAAACTCCTTGGATCCTGAGACTCTTCATCTTCACCTTCCATGCTTACGTAACCACCTATAGGCAATAATCTGATGCTGTATTTCGTTTCACCTTTTTGCCTTTGAAATATCTTTGGCCCCATACCGATAGAAAATTCATTAACCTTAATTCCAACAGATTTTGCAGCAATAAAGTGTCCAAATTCATGAAACATAATAACCATTAAAAAAACAAATATCGCAGCTATTGCAGTAATCATTTTACCACTCTCCATTCTTTACTATAAAAGATACTTTAGTAAATAATATGTATAAGGAGCTATAAACAGTATACTATCAAATCTATCCAATACTCCACCATGACCAGGCATTATAAATCCAAAGTCTTTAATACCAGTTATTCTTTTTATTTTAGATGCAGTTAAATCCCCAATCTGGGCTATTATAGAACCAAAGAATGAAATTAGCAAATATATAGAATATGGCTCTAATTTAAAATATCTGACAAATAAATAGGTTAAACCCATTGAACCTATTATTCCTCCCAGAGAACCTTCTATTGTTTTTTTAGGGCTTAACTTTGGACAGAGTTTATGCTTTCCAAATAGCATCCCAAAAACATATGCAAAAGTATCTGTTCCCCATGCAATCAAAAAAATTAGCCATACATGAATACTGTCTCTTAAATATATAATATGTTGCAATAAAAAAGGTATGTAGAAAACACTAAAAAAAGTAACAGCTATATCAGATAATTCAACATTCCTCTTAATGATATAATAGACCAATAGAAAAATAATAATAATGATAAAAATATTTGATACCTTAAACCACTTAATGCCTAATGAATTCATCAAAAAACATATACAGCTAATATATCCAGCAGCTGTCACTGGTTTTACATCAACTTTTTTTACTGCATCATAAAACTCATGTATTCCTATAATAGATAGCAAAAATATAAAGCTAGCTAAGTAAATGCTACCAAAATAAATTGCAGAAACAGTTAAAATGACTATTGCAATACCGCTAATAGTTCTTATGAATAATGATTTCACTTAAACTCCCCCAAATCTCCTATCTCTTTTTTGATAATCTATTATGGCTTGGTATAAATGCTCCTCTTTAAAATCTGGCCAGTAAATATCAGAATACCAAAATTCAGTATAAGCTACCTGATAAAGCATGAAATTGCTTAATCTTAACTCACCGCTTGGTCTTATTAGCAAGTCTGGATCTGGCATTCCTTTAGTATAAAGGTAGTCTTTAAAGGAAGCTTCATTAATATCTTCTGATTTTATTTTACCCAATGTAAAGTCATCTAAAATATGCTTTACAGCCCTTATTATCTCATCCCGTCCGCCATAGTTCAAACCTATATTTAATACCATTCCAGAATTATTTTTTGTTAAATCTATAGCCCTATTAACTTCCTTAACAACAGATGGAGGAAGCTTAGATATATCTCCCATAGTCTTTACTTTAATATTGTTTTTATGAATTCTTTCTATTTCCTTATTAATATATTGAATAAGCAATTTCATTAGAGTATCTATTTCATCACTAGGTCTTTTCCAGTTTTCAGTAGAAAAAGCATAAAGGGATAGATATTTCACATTTATTTTAAATGCAGCTTCAACGATTTCAGTTACTCTTTTAACTCCTTCTCTATGTCCAGCTGTCCTAGGTAATCCTCTTTTCTTAGCCCATCTTCCATTACCATCCATTATTATGCCAATATGTTGAGGTATCCTGCTCATATCTATTTTATTTTTTAGACCTAAAATCTCATTCTTTTCCATAGCTTTTCCCCCTATTGTTAAAATCCCCTTCTATAATAGAAGGGGAAATTTTATAATTCCAGCAACTCTTCCTCTTTTTTCTTAGTCAACTCATCAACCATCTCAATATATTTATCTGTAATTTTCTGTGTCTCATTTTCTGCTGCTTTTCTGTCATCTTCACTGAGTTCTTTGTTTTTTTCCATTTTTTTAATAACTTCAAGGGTTTCCCTTCTGATATTCCTTATTGAAACTTTTGCATTTTCACAATTCTTCTTTACTAACTTTACCAATTCTTTTCTTCTTTCTTCCGTTAATAATGGAATTGGTAGCCTAATAATCTTTCCATCATTTGAAGGATTTAACCCTAAATCAGATTTAAGTATTGCTTTTTCAATAGCTGGTATTAATTTTATATCCCATGGCTGAACTACTAATAGTCTTGGTTCCGGTGCAGTAACACTGGCAAGCTGTTTTAAAGGAGTTACTGTCCCATAGTAGTCAATTGAAATATGATCTAATAGACTTGGATTAGCTCTTCCAGCTCTTATGCTTTTTAGCTCTTCCTTGTAGATTTCAATTGTCTTTTTCATCTTTGCCTCTGATTCTTTATGGATGTCTAAGTACATAATCACTCCTCCTTTACATAAGTCCCTATTTTTTTACCTAATACCACATCTACAATATTGTTTGGCTCATCTATGCCAAACACTATAATAGGTATTTTATTGTCCATGCATAAGGAAGTTGCAGTAGAGTCCATAATACCCAATCCCATATTTAATATATCTATGTACTTTAAGGTAGTAAATTTCTTTGCAGATGAATTTACATATGGATCAGAGTCATAAACTCCATCAACTCCTTTTTTAGCTAATAATATCACATCTGCTTCAATTTCAGCAGCCCTCAACGCTGCTGTTGTATCTGTTGAAAAATATGGATTCCCGGAACCTGCTGCAAAAATTACAACTCTACCCTTTTCCAAATGCCTAATAGCCCTTCTTCTAATATAAGGTTCAGCAATTTGTCTCATCTCAATAGCTGTCTGCACCCTAGTTATTACTCCAATATTCTCTAATGAATCCTGTAGTGCAAGAGCATTTATAACAGTACCTAGCATACCCATATAATCAGAAGTTGTCCTATCCATGTTTTCAGTGTTTCTACCTCGCCAGAAATTACCTCCACCAACTACAACAGCCACTTCCACATTAAGCAATAGTAATTTTTTAATCTGTTCAGATATTTTATTAATTGTATTAATATCTATTCCAAAACCTTTATCTCCTGATAGAGCTTCACCACTTAATTTTAGTACGACTCTTTTATAAATAGGTTCCGCCATAAGAATCCTCCCTTATTCTCTCTTAAAATTCAATGTAAACTTACTCCTCATATAATCCGTCACAAATTCAGTTAATGGAGAACACTAGTGTTCTCCATTATATTACTTGTTAATTTGCTTTGCAACTTCTTCAGCAAAGTTTTCCTCTCTTTTTTCAATTCCTTCTCCAACTGCATATCTTACAAATCTTCTTATTTTAATATTTTCTCCTATTTTTGCAATTTTCTCATTTAAAAGATCTTTAACCTTTATCTTTGGATCTCTTATATAAGGTTGTTCTAATAAGCATACTTCCTCATAGAACTTCTCCAATCTTCCTTCTACAATCTTTGCAGCTATATGTTCTGGTTTCCCTTCATTTATAACTTGATGTAAAAGAATTTCTCTTTCTTTTTCAACTTCTTCAGCTGGTACATCTTCTTTAGATACATATCTAGGACTTGATGCTGCAACCTGCATAGCCATATTCTTTACAAATTCTTTAAACTCCTCATTTTTTGCTACAAAGTCTGTTTCTGAGTTAACTTCAATTAATACACCTATTCTTCCGCCACCATGTATATATGATTCTACTATTCCTTCAGCAGCAATTCTACCAGATTTTTTTGCTGCCTTTGATAGTCCTTTTTCTCTCAAAATAACAATTGCCTTTTCAATATCGCCATTAGCTTCCACAAGAGCTTTTTTGCAATCAAGCATACCTGCTCCAGTCTTTTCTCTTAACTCTTTGACAAGTTGTGCACTAACGTTCATATTATCCCTCCTCTTATTGTTAAAAAATGGTAAGAGTAAAAAGAACTAGCTCCTTTAAACCCTTACCCCATTTATTATTCTTCTTCTACTGTTTCTTTACTTTCAACTGTATCTTCTATTTGCTCGCCTTGCTTGCCTTCAAGTACAGCATTAGCAATTGTTTCAGTTAATAGTTTTACAGCTCTAATTGCATCATCATTACCTGGTATTACATAATCTATTTCATCTGGATCACAGTTAGTATCAACAATAGCTACTACTGGAATACCTAATATTTTAGCTTCACTAACTGCTATCTTCTCTTTTCTTGGGTCAACTACAAACAGAGCATCTGGAATTCTATCCATATTCTTTATTCCACCTAAAAACTTTTCTAATCTTTCTCTTTCATTTCTAAGCTGAATAACTTCCTTCTTAGGCAATACATCAAAAGTTCCATCTTCTTCCATCTTTTCCAGCTCATGTAATCTGTCAATTCTCTTTCTTATAGTTTTATAGTTAGTTAGCATTCCGCCAAGCCATCTTTGATTTACATAATGCATGCCACATCTTTTAGCTTCAACTTCTATAGCTTCCTGAGCTTGTTTTTTTGTACCTACAAATAGGATTTCTCCTCCATTTGATACAACTTCTTTTACGAAATTATAAGCTTCATCCACTAACTTTACTGTTTTTTGCAAATCAATGATGTAAATGCCATTTCTCTCAGTGAAAATATACTGAGCCATTTTAGGATTCCATCTTCTTGTTTGGTGCCCGAAATGTACACCAGCTTCTAATAAAGATTTCATTGCAATTACTGACATAAAATTCACCTCCATGTTTTATTCCTCCATATTCTTCAGCTATTTAAAGGACCCTTTAGGCACACCTTTAAATATCAGAATATGTGTGTAATCACTTTAGTAGTATAACATAATCATTTGTTTTATTCAATAATTTAAATAAAATAGTTAAATATTTTCCAGCATTTTTATTATTATTTCCACTTCCCTAATACCTTTATTTAATGATTTTGCAATTTCTTTTTCTGACATACCTTGTTTTCTTAACTCAATAACCTTTTCCATAATATTTTTATTATCATCATTTTTATTAGGTTCTTTTATTGATAAATTTTTAATTAGGTATTCACTGTTTATTTCATCTTTAGCTTTAGGCAAAAACTCTTTCATTCCACTACTCTGCAAGCTTTCAACCTTATTCAAACCTGTATTAACAACCTGAGTAAAATCATTAAACATATTATTCAAATGCTCATAGTAATATTTAATATCTGAATATTTATGTATAATATCCCTGTATATGTTCTTCTCTTTATTTGATGTTCTATTTATAATTATTAACGAAAGAAGTATACAAATAATACCTATGATATTTAATAATAGATCTATTATAACCACCTCTTTTTCATATCTTTATATCTATTTCTTCTCCAATACCGGTATTATACTTTTTAGCCTTCTTTTTATTTTTAGATTTTTTTTCATCTTTACTTCTGTTTTTACCCTTTTTTTCATTAGAATATCTATCAATTATTTTATATTCACTCTCATTTGACTTCAAAACCTTATTTAAATTTGTCTGTATATTTTTTTGTTGTTGTACAATTCCTTGTTCAAACTGTACATTTACTTTTTCGTCTTCAAAGTGCTTTATCTTTGAAACCTCCTGAGATTTTGATATTATGTTGATATAGTCAATTGGCTTTATAGACATGTCATCACTCCCAATATGACCTTGTTTTTATCTCTCCTTCATTTAGATAGAATATACACCTTTTCATTTCTTCTCTTATAGTTAATGAACTTTTCCCAATTATAATCTTAACACCAGGATAAATAGTATTTGATATCTTTACAAAACCATTATCAATATTTTCAACTTGTAGCTTTAGCAATTCATATTCGTTATGTAACTTTACTAGCTTATTCTCTAAAATATTTTGTGTCCTAATAAGTTTTCCTAATATATTAAGTTTATTATAATCTAATTTGTTTAAATTATTTGACCTATTAAATATTCTAGTAGTATTTGTAATCTTTTCTAGTTCTTCATTTATTTTGTCAATCTCATTTTTAATACTTTCATATTTTTTCATAATATCTGAACTAATCCCTATTTCCAAAACAGTTGATGTACACATAATTGAGCCCACTGTCACAGCAGTTATTTCTTTTCCTGCTCTAATAACTCCGCCAAGAATTAATCCCCTTTTTCCTTTTACTTCTATACTGCCTTTACAGGATACCACGCTATAAATAATGGCATCCGCATTTATGTTTTTTTCAGATGTAATTATTGCATTTTCTATAAACTTAGAAAATATATTTCCATCTGATTTAATAACATGCTTATTATATCCTTGAATGCCCTGTTTTACTATTACATCACCACTGTTTTCAACATAACCTCCTTCAATTACACCATTAACTTGCACATCGCCAGCAGCCTTTATCTTAAATCCATTTAAAACATTTCCTTTCACAATTACAGTACCATCAAAGTATATATTTCCTACAGTATTATCTACATTATCAACTTTATATACATCTAATACTACCATTTTCCCATTTATAAAAGTCACCAATCCATTTTTTTCTGCTATTAAAAATTTATTGTTATCTAATAATCGCACATTTTTTCCGTATTCAATTTTTGGATTCTTACCTTTTTTATAGGGTATTTTTTCTCCAGTGACCTTTTTACCAGTTTTTCCTTCAGCTGGATAAACTATTTCAGCTAATATCTGCCCAGCAGTAACGTTATTTATTATATCCAATTCTCTATAATCAACAGTCCCATTTTCCAGAATCTTAGGACTACGTTTCTTTTCAGTGTCAAAGAAATATTTAACATAGCCGTCTTTTCCATCAATAGGCGGAATTCCTTCAGCTATTAATGTCTTAACATTTATTGCCTTATCATTAAATACTTTCCTTACTTTATTTATGTCAAATCCTACTTTTAATATTTCTTTTAATTCTTCAATAGTTTCATCAATGACTTTTTCTACATCGTCAACATCCTTTATACTATCTAATAATGTCATGTATGCACTTAATCCATCATTTGAGATTTCTATAAGTGTATTTGAAATAATTTTTTTCATAAAATACCCCCTAATTAGTACCTGGTTCTAACCTCCTATGCCTAGTTTCAACAGCTTATTTTTAATAGTCAATATTGCCTTACTGTGAATTTGTGAAATTCTTGATTCTGATAATTCCATAATTGCACCAATTTCTTTATATGTCAACTCATCATAATAATACAATGCAATTACAGTCTTCTGATTAACAGGCAATTCATCAATAATATTGCCTAGTATTCTGCAAATTTCTTTTTTTTCAAGTATATTTTCCGGTGTTCCCTCACCTTTATAATCTTCAATATAGCATTCACCCTGATTTACAAGCAGTTCTTCTAAACTTGTTACATTGAAATTAACAGTATCAGCAAGTATTTCTTCTAATTCCTGTAATGACATATTTAAATAACCAGCAAGTTCTTCATTAGAGGGAATTCTTCCAAGTTTATTTTCCAGTAACATTAATCCGTTTTGTATTTCCTTTGACTTTTTCCTTAAAGATCTGGGTATCCAGTCAAGCTTTCTAATATAGTCAATAATAGAGCCTTTAATTCTAATTTGTGCATAAGTTTCAAACTTAATATTTTTATTTAAATCAAATTTATCAATGCTATCAATAAGACCAATAACACCATATCCTACCAAATCATCATACTCAATTTTTGAACCATAATAATTGTACATCCTTCCAGCTATTATCTTTACTAGTCCAATATACTCTTCAATAAGCAATTGCTTTAAGGTACGGTCTTTAGTTGTTTTATATCTTTGCCATATTTCATCGATTTTCATAGGGGTACCTCCTTAGGGGAACTAAATTGTTTTTATACCATGACCTATTGTTTTAACTATTACTGACCCATCCTGAGAATTAAATTGAATGGTCCTTCCATAGTTCCCCCCTGTATCTTCAGAGATAATTTTAATTTTCTCATTTTTTAGTATCATCTTTGCAGCCATAACATTTCTCTCACCTATTTTCAATATACTGCATTCCATATTATAAGAAAACATTTGTGAGCCTCCAACAATTTTAGCTACTATATTTTCTTTTTTTGCTCCTTTCTCAATCATTTTTTCAATGAGCAATTTTATCCCACTATCTACAAATTTGGCCTTATTTTCATTTTTAATTATCTCATTAGAAAAAGGAAGCATAGCATGTGCTAATCCTGCAATCTTATTTGCATTATCATATAAAGCTATACCAACACAAGACCCTAGTCCAAGGGTAGTCAATATTCCTGGTGCTTTTATCACTTTTAAATCTGCCATTCCAACCTTTATAATTGTCATATTAATGTACTCCTAGACTCGATAACATTTTTTCAAAAGAATTTATATCAGGTAATAATAGCAGGTTTCCCCTTACTAAATCCTCTTTCTGTTTAAAAACAGTCTCTATGAATAAAGTCTGGTCAGATATATAACCGAACTCAATAGCAGGTACAGATAGTATTGCACCAGCCATATCAATAGCAATTGCTGGAATTGAAATAGTAATTTTTAATCCTGTAAGTAAACTTAATGAATTTACATATGAAGATGCTACAATATTTCCGATCTCTAACAAAGCTGAAATAGACATTTCTTCCAGCAATTGAGCCTTATCTCCAAGTAGCATCTTAACTAGATTTTGTGCTGACTCTATATCTAATATAAACATTATGCTTCCTTCGATATCTTCTTTTAATTTCAAATATATCCCTACTATTAGTTCTTCTTCTCCTCCCAATAAAGTAGGTATTTCTTCAAACTTAATAATTCTTACTTTAGGAACATTCATATCTATTCTTGTTGATAACATACTTGCCAAAGCAGTTGCAGCATTACCAGAACCAATATTTCCAATTTCCTTTAATACATCTATTGTCATAAAATCAAATTTCCCATTATCCATAGCCATTTCCTCAATTTGTTAATATTTTTTTCAAATTTAATAAGACTATTAACTTATCAGATGATTTGCCTATTCCATCAACAAATTCTAATAGTTCATTACCTGGTCCTGAATTTGGGGGCTTGTCTACACAATCCTTATCTATTTCCATTACTTCTGATGATAAATCTACTAACAAACCTACAACATTATCACTTTCATTAACTATAATTACTCTTGTATTCTTATCTACTTCACTTATATCTAATCCTAATTTCAATCTCAAATCTATTACAGGAATCACATCTCCTCTTAAATTCATCAAGCCAAGCATATATTCAGGTGAATTAGGAATTCTAGTGATTTTGCTAACTCTTTCGATAGATAATACATTATTCACATCTAACCCATAAAAATTGCTTTCTAGTTTAAAAACAACGTATTTGCTTTTAATTTCAGACACCATAATACACCTCCTTATAATAAGGAATTTACATTAATAATTAAAGAAATATTACCATTACCTAAGATGGTAGCTCCAGAAAACATCTTAATATTTGAAAGATATTTTCCCAATGGTTTTATTACAATTTCCTGTTGTCCGACTAAACTTGTTACTATTAGGGCAGCTTGCTTTTCTCCCTTTCTAACTACAATAGCTGTATATTCATCCATAGATTTATCAGATTCTAATCCCATTACTCTGTCTAATCTAATAATTGGTATCGTATTGCCTCTATAGAGGATAATATCCTGTCCATGTAAGTTCTGTATACTATTTTTATCTATAAGTACTATTTCATTAATTGAATTTATAGGTATAGCATATGTTTCATCCGCGATCTTAACTAAAAGAGCTTCTATAATTGCTAATGTAAGGGGTATCCTTATTGTAAATCTGGTACCTTTATTCATTTCAGTTTCTAATTCTACAGAACCATTAATTGATTCAATTTTATTTTTTACAACATCCAACCCTACGCCTCTTCCTGAAATTTCATTAATGCTTTCTGAAGTACTAAATCCAGGTTCAAATAATATATTCTTTAGGTCATCAATTGTTAACTTCTCTATATCATCTGTTGTGTATAAGCCCTTCTCTACAGCTTTTTCTCTTATTTTATCAAAATCTATACCTCTACCATCATCAGATAATTCAATAACTACACTATTACCATCAGGATATGCTTTGAGTATTAGATTGCCTTCTTCTCCTTTTCCTAACTTAAGTCTTTCCTCTGGTTTTTCTATACCATGATCCATTGAATTTCTTATAAGGTGTATCAATGGATCTCCTATTTCATCAATAACAGTTCTATCTACTTCTGTATTTTCTCCATGCATGATAAAATTAACTTTTTTATCTAATTCTTTGGATAAATCTCTTACCATTCTTGGAAATCTATTAAATATTCTCTCTAGAGGAACCATACGTACTTTCATTACAGAATCATGTAGACTGGTTGTAACCCGTTCTAAATATTCTATCGTGTCCTCCATCTCTTTCATATCAGAGTTGTTACTTAAATCTTCCATTCTTGTTTTTATAATTATCAATTCACTTACTAAGTTCATTAGATTATCAAGTCTATCAATATCTACTCTAACAGTCTTACCAACTTTTGCATTATCCTTTTTGGGTGCTTTAGCCTCATTGTTTGATTTCGGTGAAATTGTAATTTTTTTGTCGTTATTTGCTTCTTCATAAGTACTTCCTTCAATATCAATTGAATTCACTACAACTTTTTCTATTTCTGATATCCCATATAGTTTTTCTAGAAGCACTTCTTTATCTAAATTTGTAATTAAAGCAATAGTAAGACTATTATCAAATTTTTCATCTTCTATATCATCCATAGATGGATTAGAATATACAACATTACCTGATGATTCCAAAAGATTAAGTACTATAAAAGCTCTTGCAGACTTTAACACACAATCAGGGCTTATATATACTTGAATCTTATACCCATTTAGCCCTTCATCCTTTGCTTTTCTAACAGTATTTAACACATACTCGTCAAATTCTACAGCTTTTTTAACTTGTACCTTATTAGGCTCTGCCGTCACATTTCCTGCAATCACTTTTTGTAACTCTTCAATGAGTTCATTATTTTCTTCATTATTTTCCTGACCATAAGTTGCAATATAATTGACCATTTCACCTAACACATCAAAGCATCTGAAAAGTATGTCAATTATATCACCATTCAAATTAACACGTCCATTTCTAACTTCATCTAATACATTTTCCATTTCATGTGTTAGATTAGACATATTAATAAACCCCATTGTTCCTGACATTCCTTTTAGGGTATGTGCACCTCTAAATATCTCATTAATAAGAGATAAATTCTCCTTATCTTTTTCTAGAACCAATAAGGCATCATTCATATTTTGCAGATTCTCTTTTGTTTCCTCAACAAACAGACTTAGATATTGCTTCAAGTCATTTTCCATAGTTACACCCCCACTATTTGTATAATCTCATCAGCTATTCTGTTTAAAGGAACTATTTTATCTACACATTTAGTTTGAATTGCTGATTTTGGCATTCCAAATACTGTAGAAGACTCTTCGTTTTGAGCTATGACATAACCATTTGCTCTTTTAATTTCAACAACTCCCTTTGCTCCATCCGATCCCATTCCTGTCATAATAACTCCTATAGTCTTGATATTGTTTAATTTTGCTACTGAACTCATTAATACATCAACAGAAGGTCTTAATCCCATTACATAGGGTTCCTTGTCCAACTTCAATCTAAAATAATTTCCATCATATATCACCTTCATATGATAATCTCCAGGCGCAATATAACAACATCCTCTTCTTATTACGGTGTTATCTTCTCCTTCAAAAACATCCATTTCTGAAAGATAGTCTAATCTATCTGCCAATGATTTAGTAAATTTTGGAGGCATATGCTGTACTACAACAAAAGCACCATTTATGTTTTTTGGAATCAGTGGAATTACATCCTTTAGAGCTCTTGGTCCCCCTGTTGAAGTCCCTATAGCAATCAAATACTCAAAATCAGTATATTCTCCTAATATTATGTTGCTGACATTATCAGCATTCTTTCGGATAGTATTATTATTGTACACTACATTTCGATTTGACTTTACAGCTGCTTTAATTTTACTTATTAGTTCTTGTTGAAATACTTTCCCTTCTATTTTAAATATGTTAGAAGGTTTTGGCATAAAATCAAAGGCTCCCTCTTCTAAAGCTTTTAATGTAAGTTGGGCTCCTTCTTTAGTAAAGCTGCTTAGCATTATTACAGGTATATTAAATTTTTTTATTATTTCCCTAAGGGTTGAAATTCCATCCATAATAGGCATTTCTATATCTAAAGTAATTAGATCTGGTTTTAAACGACTTATGTTTTCTAAAGCTTCTCTTCCGTTTCTTGCTTCACCAACTATTTCTATTTCTTCATCCTCTTTAAGTATATCTTTCAAAACACTTCTCACAAATAATGAATCGTCAACTATTAATACTTTTATCATCTATATCAACCCTTTACTCCTCAATTCTCTCTGCTTAGAAAATATATATTTTATTATAACATCTCTATCATACTCATCTATATCAATAAATTGCACAGCCAAACAAAATTTATAGTTAAAAGCATCTATCGACTCTATTCTAACTACTTTAGCTTTTGTATGTATTAACTTTTCATTTATTGAAAATTCACATTCAATTATGTCATCTACATTGTGGCTGTAATTAGTTAATAATTTTAATCCTCCTCCACTTATATCCTTAGTCCTGGAATTTTCAAATATTACTTTTTCTTCACCATTTTCTATAACAGTGAATTTTATATTTACTGGTATTGATATATTAAATCTATAAAACCTTCTTAACTGCTTTCTTCTAACTTCTGATATCTTTTTTAGTTTAATTTTATATATCTTTCCAATATACCTATCTAACACTATTGCATCAAACTCATATCTTCCTTTGTTTTCTATATTTTTTGCTATAGTAATTATTTCATTCTTATGTATAAATATTAGGTTATGTTTTTTCATTGGGCCACTTACAATAAATTCATCATTCTCCAGTATATCCAGTATTTGACTGGGAAATGAATCCTTTTTTATAGAATCTTTTTTTAAAATCTCAATTTTATCTCCAATTCTAATAATGCCTATTTTATTATCTGCCATTGAAACCTCCCTTTTTACTAAGCAAATCCATTAACCTTTTAATAAAGCTATTATCTTCCCTGGCTTTTATTTTTTCTGAAGGTTCTATAAACTTCAATGCCATGATATTAATTCTTTTAGAAATTGATGAATTTGGATTAGACAATGAAAATGGATATTGATTTATTACTGCTTTATGAACAATATCGCTTCTCTCTAAATATCCAAGAAACTCCAGTTCCTGATTTAAAAAGTTTTTTGAAGCCCTATATAGTTTTTCATAGGTATCATAAGCTTCTTTTCTATTTTCAACAATATTTATTACTATATTCAGTTTACCTTTATATCCACATATTGTCAAAGCCTTTAAAATAGTATATCCATCCATTATAGCTGTAGGATCAGGGGTTGTTATCAGTATAGTTTCATCAGATGCCATTATAAAATTAAGAACTGTATTTGATACTCCAGCTCCTGTATCTATTATTATAAAATCAGTAATATATTCTACTTTCTCCATTTCCTTCAATAGATTTTTAACATTCTCTCCATTCATAATAGCCTTTTCATTTAACCCTATTCCTCCAGATATGAGCTTTATCCCATAAGGACCATCTACAATAATTTCCTCTAATTTTTTCCCATTAGTAATACAATCATTAATTGTATACTTAACACTGGTCCCAGTAAGTATTTCAACATTTGCTAATCCAAAATCCACATCCATAATAATTACCCTATAACCTAAACGCTTTATAGATATAGCAAGATTAACTGCAAAATTTGTCTTACCAACACCACCTTTCCCACTAGTAATGGTAATTACCTTTGCTTTTCTATTAGATAAATTTTTTTTATCATCAAAAGACCTGCTATTTATCATTTTTCTTAGCTTTGTAGCCTGATCTTCCATATCATATCTCCTCTAATAAATATCCAACAATCTCATCAGAATTCATTATTTCAATATCATCGGGTACATTTTGCCCGGTAGTTACATATGAAATTGGCCTATCAGTTAAATACCTAATATTTAATATATTTCCTAATCTTTCAGCTTCATCAATTTTAGTAAAAATAATTTTATAATTGTCAATAAAATTATATCTGTTTAGGATGGATTTAAGGGTAGCAAAGTCAGTTGTACTGCTTAACACCAAATATATTTCCTTATTCTTTACTGAATTGATTATTCTGAATAGTTCATCTTCTTCATCTATTTCTTTATGGTTTCTCCCAGTAGTATCAACAAATATTAAATCTTTTTCCTTTAAATGCACCAAAGCTTTATACATATCTTCTTCATTATATATTACTTCAAGAGGGATATTTAGTATTTCAGAGTATACCTTTAGCTGTTCTACAGCTGCAATTCTATACGTATCAGATGTAATTAAACCAATATCATACTCATTTTTTAAAACCATCTGTGCAGCAATTTTTGCCAATGTTGTTGTTTTGCCTACCCCAGTAGGCCCTACAAAAAAAACAATTTTTTGTGTATTATCTTTAATGACAAGAGGATCAGGTTCTCCTATATACTCTACAAGAACTTTTTTTACAATGTTCTTTATGGATATGCTGTCTTTAACACTTAAATCTACCTGTTGGCTCAACTTGCCAAAAATTGAAGTAGCAACAGAATCTTGTACACCATTTTCTACAAGTTTTTCCCAGTACTCTTTTAAATTAGGATCAATATTTGATTCCACTTGACAAATATTATCTGAAATCTTTTCAACCATACCTTTCAAGTTAGCCAATTCGTGACTAATTTTTATGTAATCTTCCTTATCATCTTTTCTATTTAAGGCTCTATCATCACCTTCATATGCTGCAGTGATTTCCACTAATGGCTTTTTAAAAATTCCCAATAACCCTTTCTGCCTTACAGTTCTAGTATTTAGTATTATTGCATCAACACCAAGCTCCCTTTTCATCTTTCCCATTGCTTCGTAAGCTGTGTATCCAATATATTTTTTTATCATCATCAGATACTCACCACCCCAACAGATTTTACTTCTACAGAAGGATCTATTTCATTATAGGATAATACAATTATATCTCTTGTAAGCTGTTCAGTTAATCTTTTAAAGTATAATCTAACTATAGGAGCAGTTAATATTATTGGTTGTCCACCAATATTAGATAGCTTTTGAACTGTTTTCAAAGTGCTGTTAAGTATTCTTTGTGCCATATTAGGCTCTAATGATAAATAGGAACCTGTTTCAGTTTTGGTTATGGAATTCATTATGGTCTCCTCAACAGAATTATCTAAGGTTACAACATTTAACCTATTATCATCGCCTACATACTTATTAGTTATATAACCTGACAGCTTTTGCCTAACATATTCTGTAAGCAAATCGGTATCATGAGTTATTCTACCATAGTCCGCAAGAGTTTCTAATATAGTTACCATATTTCTTATACTTATTTGCTCTTTTAAAAGGTTTGACAATACTTTTTGAACTTCTCCAAGAGACAGTATTTTAGGTACTAGTTCTTCAACAACTGCAGGGTATTCTTCCTTCACATTGTCAATTAATAATTTTACATCCTGCCTGCCTAATAGCTCGTATGCCTTTTCTTTTATAATTTCAGTCAAATGTGTAGCTATTACAGAAGGCGGATCTACTACTGTATAGCCATATACTTCTGCCTTCTCCCTTTCTTTTTCTGTAATCCATTTAGCTGGTAATCCAAAGGCTGGTTCTACAGTATCAATACCTTCTATATCACCTTCACCAGTTCCAGGGTCCATAGCTAGATAATGGTCAAAATATACTTCTCCTTTTGCTACCTTTACACCTTTAATCTTTACAACATACTCATTTGGATTTAACTGTATATTATCCCTTAATCGAACAGTAGGAACAACTAATCCTAATTCCATGGCTATCTGCCTTCTTATCATAACTATTCTATCTAACAAATCACCGCCCTGGTCTACATCTGCTAATGGAATAAGTCCGTATCCAAATTCTAGTTCAATATCATCAACTTTTAATAAACCATAAACATTTTCAGGTTTTCTTAACTCTTCAGCTTGTGAAATCTCTTCAATTGGCCCTTCTAATACTTCTTCTTTTGAATCCTTACTCATCATATATGCTGATAATATAAACATAAATCCTAATACTAAAAATACAAATGTTGGTAGAGGAGTAACAATTCCCATTATAGATATAACTCCTCCAACTACATACATCAATTTTGGATAATTTCCAAAAATCTGCTGTATAAAATCCTTTCCTAAATTAGATTCTGAAGCTGCTCTTGTCACAACAAGACCTGTAGCAGTAGAAATCAATAATGCTGGAATCTGACTAACAAGCCCGTCACCTACGGTAAGCCTTACATACTTGTCCAATGCTTCTGAAATTGGCATACCTGCCATAATACCTGTAACAATACCACCGATAATATTTATTGCTGTTATAATCAGACCAGCAATTGCATCTCCCTTTACGAATTTTGATGCTCCATCCATAGCTCCATAAAAATCAGCATTTCTTTGAACATCTTTTCTTCTTTTTATTGCTTCTTGTTCTGAAATAAGACCTGAGTTTAGATCTGCATCTATTGCCATTTGCTTTCCAGGCATTGCATCTAATGTGAATCTTGCAGATACTTCAGCAACCCTTTCTGCACCTTTTGTAATAACAACAAATTGTATTATTTCAATAATTAGAAATATTATAAAACCAACTATAATATTATCTCCTATAACAAAATCACCAAATGTACTTACTACATTTCCTGCATCACCTCTACTTAATATGCCTCTAGTTGTAGATATATTTAAAGATAGCCTATAGAGGGTAGCTATAAGCAATAATGAAGGGAATATAGATATTTTTAGTGAATCTTCAGCATACATGGAAATTAGAAGTATCAATAATGCTAGGGCAATATTGATGCTCAATAATATATCCAATAGAATATTTGGTATAGGAATAACAATTATTACAATAATAGCTATAATACCTATAGCAACAATAATATCACCAAATTTCATCACTTTATCCTCCTAATGGTTATCTTTTAAGCTGTAAACATAAGCAAGTATTTCTGCTATAGCTTCATAAAGCTCTTCAGGTATGAGATCTCCTATATCCAATGTTTCGTATAAAGCTCTTGCAACAGCCTTATTCTCAACTATAGGCACTTGGTTTTCCTTTGCAACTTTTTTTATATTTTCAGCAATTAGCCCTTGCCCCTTTGCCACTACATAAGGCGCTTTATATAAATCCTTATCATATTTTATGGCTACAGCTAAATGTGTAGGGTTTGTAATAATAACATCAGCTTTAGGAACTTCTTGCATCATTCTTGACATTGCCATTTGTCTCTGTTTTTCTTTTATTTTAGATTTTATAAGCGGATCTCCTTCTGTTTGCTTATATTCTTCTTTAATTTCCTGCTTTGTCATCATGAGGCTCTTCTCATGTTGTCTCCATTGAAAAAAATAATCAATAAATGCAATTACCACAACTGCTGATACTACTCTTATCAAAAAGTAAAAAGATAAATTAGAAAAATAAGTAAGTATTTCTCTTGCCTCAAAATCTCCTATATTAAGTATTAGATGGATATTATCAGCAATGTATTTATATCCAACAAATCCTATTAATCCAACTTTTAAAATGGACTTCACCAACTCCAACAAAGCTTTCTTTGAAAAAATCCTTTTAAAGCCCTCTACTGGGTTTATCCTATTCAGTTTGACATTCAATGGTTTTGTACTAAAGAAAAAACCAACCTGCAAATAATTTATTGCAATAGCAGATATAAAAGCGATAGCTAATATAGGTCCTACTATAATAAAAAAGGATGTAACTACTTTTATAAAATTAGCTGTAATATCATTATTGCTAAATAATTTGTCAACATTCTCTATATTGGAATATATACTTCTAATAAAATTCAATAAATAGTTAACTTCATACTTTCCAATGAACCTTAAACCTAAAATACTGGCTAATAAAATAAATGCAGATGTTATTTCTCTGCTTTGAAGTACCTGTCCTTCCTTTCTAGCATCCCTTCTTTTTTTAGGTGTTGGCTTTTCAGTTTTTTCAGAATCGCTAAATAGCTGTAAGTTAATTGAATACTTCATAAATATCAGCCTTCAGAAAAATATTTTAAGAATTTATACAAGCTTTCAATTAATAGATTAAGTGTTCCATTAGTAATAGCATTAAACATAGGAATAGTTGCTGCAATAATAACCAATCCTATAAAAATCTTCATTGGCAAACCTATTACAAATACGTTCATCTGCGGAATAGTTCTAACCATTACACCTAACAGTAAATCTAACAAAAATATTATGGCTACTATAGGAGCACTTAATTTAAATCCTATTACAAATACATTAGATATTAAATCAATTAAAGAGTAAATTATATCTCCATCAAGCTTAAATTCACCAACAGGAATATACTTATAGCTGTCAATAATAGAATTTATTATAATATGATGACCATCTAATGTAATTAATAGCAATAATGCCAGCATATAATAAAAATTGCCCATAAGGGGAACTTGTGTCCTACTTTGAGGGTCAATAACATTTACCATTCCAAAACCCATACTCATATCTATTATCTGGCCCATTATGTAGAATGCTGAAACTGATATACTGCTTATAAATCCAATAGTTACACCCACTAATAGTTCTTTACATATTAAAATCACCATTGGTATTCCCAAGTCTTCTATAGATATATTTAGAGTAGAAGCTATTATAATAGATAAAAATAAGATCATACCAATCTTAATCCTATTTGGAATGTTTTGAGAACTAAAAAAAGGCGATATTAAAAATATACCTGAACACCTGACAATAACTATTAAAAACAATTCATATTTACTCATTATCATTTTTACTAACTCATTCATTACTTACACCTGTCTATTGAATATAAAAATTCACATTAGTTAATAGATTCGTTGTAAATTCAGTAATTACCTGTAAAATCCACGGTCCAAATAATATTAAAGATAGAAAAACAGCAACTATTTTAGGCACAAAACTCAAAGTAGCCTCTTGAATTTGGGTTACTGCTTGTATAATACTTACAATAAGTCCAATCAAAAGGCTAAATATCAGCATAGGAGAAGCTATCATCAAAACTACCTTTATAGAATCCTGTGCCAGTTTTAATATATCACTCTCATTCATAATAAGTATACCTCCTAATTGAATCCAAGCACTAAGGATTTAGCAACTAAATTCCACCCATCTACAAGTATGAATAATAATATCTTAAAAGGCAGTGATATTATTACAGGTGGAAGCATCATCATACCCATTGACATTAAGGTACTAGATACAACCATATCAATTATTAAAAATGGTATATATATAACAAATCCTATCTGAAAGGCTGTCTTTAACTCACTAATTATAAAAGCTGGTATTAATACATAATTTGGAATATCATCCAAAGATTCTGCTTGTCCAATCTCCGAAATATTCAAAAATAATGCTAAATCCTTGTTTCTAGTCTGTTTAAACATAAACTCCCTGATAGGTTCCATTGCATTATCCAGCGCTTGGGTAAAATCAATTTCTTCGTTTATATAAGGCTTTATTGCTTCATCACTAATAATCTGTCCAACTGGTGCCATAATATAAAATGTCAAAAACAACGCTAGGCCAATTATTATCTGATTGGGAGGTGTTTGCTGCATTCCTAGTGCATTTCTTATAAAAGAAAGCACAATAACTATTCTTGTAAAGCTTGTCATCATTATTAATATAGAAGGTGCCAATGTAAGAATTGTTAATATAATTAACAATTGTATAGAAAATACATAATCTCCAGGCTCATCTCCTATAATCCCTTCAATTAAAGGAATTTCAGGTTCAGCATAGCTAATTTCTGATAACAATAGGATGAATATTATGGTTATAACTAAAACCTTAATCCTCGTGTTCATCTTCGTCTTCCTTATCATATAATTTATAATTTTTTCCCAATAGCTTCTTTATACTATCTAAATTCTTAAAGTTTAATGTATACTTGTTTAGCTTGTCCTCAAAATCTCCATCTTTAATTAACTCATCTTTTTTTATCTTGTCGATTAATTCAGATGAATTATTAGTCATAACAATTACATAAATATAATCCTCTATTTCAAGCATCAATACCTTATTATTTGCTCCAATGTTAAGCATATCAACAATTTTCATATACTTGCTATTTATAAACTTTTGAGAATGTTTTGCTAAAAATCTTGTACCAAATACAGTTAAACCTATTACGAATACAACTATAACCATGTATAAAACAAGCTTAAAAAAAGCTCCTCTAATGGAATAATCCATTTCAGTTGCATATACAATATTGTTAATTAATAAAATCATTATTATTGTAATTATTAATGTTCTTTTTACTTTATCCATTTTAACCTAAGGCCTTTTTAACAGCCTCAATTACCCTTTCATGTTGAAATGGTTTAACTATAAAATCTCTAGCTCCAGCTTGTATAGCTTCTATAACCATTGCTTGCTGCCCCATTGCAGAACACATAATAATTTTAGCATTTGGATTAATACTTCTGATTTCTTTTACTGCTTGTATTCCATCCATTTCTGGCATTGTAATATCCATAATTACTAATTCAGGTAATAGCTCCTTATACTTTTCTACAGCAGATATACCATTATCTGCTTCTCCAACTACTTCGAATCCACCTTTCCTCAATATATCTTTTATCATCATTCTCATAAAAGAAGCGTCATCAACTATCAGAATTCCTCTTGCCATTATATCACATCCCTTCCGTTAGTTATTTTTTTTCATATGTATTTTCTATATCTGTAATCCTTATTCCAAAATTATCATCAATAACAACTACTTCACCTCTTGCAATGAACTTTCCATTTGCATATACATTTAATGGTTCTCCAACTAGCTTATCAAGCTCAATTACTGTACCAGGACCATACTCAAGTATTTCTCCTATCTTTTTAACAGTCCTTCCTAACTCAACTGTTAGCTCAATAGGTATATCGCCAACTAAATCTATTGATTCTTTATGGGTAGTTTTTTTATTGCTATCAAAGCTTTCAAAAACTGGTTTCTTTACGACCACATGGTTTTCTTGAGATAAATTACGTTGTTGATTATCTGAAGTAGTTTTACTATTATTTGATTCATCAATAGGAATACTCCCATATAAATCTTCAGTGCTTTCTAAAGGTATGTTTCCTTCTGAAGATTCAATTGAGTAACTTGATGTATTCATCAAACTTTCAACCATCTCTAAACCAAAATCTATTGGTATAAGCTGCATGATTGTACTATCGATTAAGTTTTCTACTAACATTCTAAAACTTACCCTTATAATAGGGTCATCAGTTTTTAATACATCTAATTTATCCTTTCCTTCTTCAAAAGTGATATTAAATGCTTTTGGTGGCTCTATATCAATTCTTTTTGAGAACATTTCTGAAAGAGATGTTGCAGCAGAACCCATCATTTGATTCATGACTTCTGATACTGCACTTAAATCTAATTCTGTTAACTCTCTATCTTCATTAATTTCATTCCCCATCATTATATCTGTTATAACTTTAGCATCACTCTCTTTTATAATTAATACATTTGAGCCCTCCAATCCTTTCTTATATTTTACATCAACTGCAACAAAAGGTATAGGGAATTCATTTGCTAACTCACTTGTAGTAGTTATCATTACTTTTGGAGTAGTTATGGTTACCTTCTTATTAAGTAACGTTGATAGCGTTGTTGCAGCAGTACCCATACTTATATTTCCTATTTCCCCTATTGCATCCTTTTCTAATTCGCTAATACTATCTCTATTAACATTGTACGTTTCATCATCATTTGTTCCTTTTAGCAATAAATCAATCTCTTCCTGTGAAAGCATTTCTTTATCCATCATTATCACCATCCTTTACTACCTTTGTTATCTTAATTGCCATTTTGTTGTTTGACACTCCTATATTACCCATAAATTTCACATTCGAGCCTACCTTAATTTTTATTTCTTTATCTTTTCTACTATCTAATTTTATGACATCTCCTCTCTGTAGGTTTATTACTTCATTAACTTTTACTTTTGCAGTACCTAGCTCTGCTCTAACTTCTACTTTTGTATTTAGAATTCTTTTTCTAACCTCTAATGCCTCATTTTGAGATAGCTTATTTTTAGTCGCAGAAAACCAATATTTTGCACTTAGTTTCTCTAATATTGGCTCTATTAACAAATAAGGAATGCATATATTCATCATTCCTGCTCTTTGTCCAATTTCCATTTGAATAGTCAACAAGGCAATGGTTTCATTGGGTGGAATAATCTGTGCAAATTGAGGATTCACTTCAATTCTATCTAATTTTGGATTAATTTCAATAACATTGCTCCATGCTTCCTTAATTAAAGGCATAGATTTTTTCATTATATTATCCATTAGAGATAGCTCTATATCTGTAAATGCCCTTGATTCATTGATTTCTGATCCATCTCCTCCTAAAAGCCTATCTATAATTGTAAAAACAATGTTTGTAGACACATCAATTAATATTTGACCATTCAATGGTTTAAAATCTATTATGCATAAAAAAGCAGGATTGGAAATTGCATTATTAAATTCATTATAAGCAAACTGGTCTATACTCATTATTGTTGCCTTTACAGGAACTCTTAAATACCCTGATAAAAAAGTTTGAAAAAACCTTAAAAAATTTTCATTAATTATTTCCAATGTTCTTAATTGATCTTTTGCAATCTTTTGCGGATTTCTGAAATCATATTTTTTTATTTTTCTAGATTTTTCTACTTCCTTCATTTCCTGAACATTAAGTTCTCCAGAATTAAGTGCTTGAAGTAGGGCGTCTATTTCGCTTTGGGACAAAATTTCTGACAAATGTTCTACCTCCCATCCTACTGTATAACAAAATCATTAAAATATATATTAATAATAGACTGATCATTAAATGTCTTAACTAAGTTTTCTTTTATATCATTTTGAAGATTGACTTGTCCATCCTTTCCCTTTAATTCATCTTCAGTTTTATTTCTTACAATTTCATTTATATTGTTCCTAATTAAATATTTTTTGTTTGACAACAATTCTAATGTATCCTTATTGTATGTTTCAATAGTAATATTTATTTTTACAATTTTTTTGCTATCTTTTATATCACAATAAATATCTTCCAATTCTAAACTATAAGTTTTGGAACTCTTTTTTTCATTGGTTTTCCCACCATTTTCCATATACATACTAACACTAAATATAATACTAGCTGTAGAAATTAAAACAACAACAATTAATATAAAGAATACTGTTTTTTTGCTCACACATTTACACCACCTTTACTATGGTTCATTTTTTTCATAAATAGAATTTAATATTACAATATCAACTCTTCTATTTTTTGCTTTATTTTCTTTTGTATCATTAGGCGCAATTGGCCTATAATAACTATATCCAGAAGAAGATATTCTATCTCCTTCAATACCTTTATTCTCTACAAGGTATCTTAATACATTCGTAGCTCTAATTGCTGATAGTTCCCAGTTTGTTGGAAAACCATCAGAAGGATCAACAGGAGTTGTATCTGCATGGCCTTCGACTTTTATTAACTTATTTTTAAATTCATCCTTATTTAAAACATCTGCAATAAAATCCAATATCTCATTGGATTCAGGCTTTATATCTGCTTTACCTGGATCAAATAAAACTCTATCCATAAACCTAATAACTATCCCTCTCTCTTCAAGAGTAACAGTTATTTCTTTATCTAGGTTTTCGCTTTCAACATAATCTTCAAGTAATTCTTTTATAGACTCTAAACTCTCCTCAGCAGATACCGTATTCAGTGATTGTTCTCCATTTAATACCCCTGAGCCTCCTTGAAAACTTGCCAAAACACTCTTAAATTTCTGAGTATCCAAATTGGAAAAAGCATAAAGTAAAACAAAAAAGCATAATAGCAAAGTAACCATATCACTATAAGTCGTTAACCAATTAATTTCAGTGCTTTCATATGTTTTTTTTCTCCTTCTCATTATGCTCCCTCTTTCTCAAATGGTTCTCTATAGTTTTTTCTCATATTTGGAGGGATAAAAGTCTTCAACTTTTCTTCAATTATCCTTGGGTTCTCACCAGCTTGGATTGATAAAAGCCCTTCAATCATAAGCTCTTTTGCTATAACCTCTTCATTATTTCTAGCCTTTAACTTGTTTGCCAGTGGTAAAAATACTACATTAGCTAATACGGATCCATAAAAGGTTGTTACTAAAGCAACAGACATATTTGGTCCAATTGTACTTGGATCATCAATTGTTCTCAACATGTTTATCAGACCAATTAGAGTACCAATCATTCCAAAAGCAGGAGCAAATCCAGCCGCTGTTTCAAATACTTTTTGCCCCTTTACATGTCTTTCCTCTAGATAAACCAGTTCTGTTTCAAGAATATTCCTAACAAGCTCTGGTTCTGTACCATCAACAATTAGCATTATACCCTTTGATAAAAAGTCATCCTTAAAATCATTAAGGTTATCAATATACTCTTCAAGAGCTAGAAGTCCTTCCTTCCTTGCAATATTCGCCAGATTTATTATTTCAGTTATGACCTTATCGAGAGATATTTCGTAATTCACAAAGGCTTTTTTGATGACTTTTAATAAATTACCAAAATCTTTTAATGGAAAACAAGTTAATGTTGAAGCTAATGTTCCACCTAGAGTTATAATAATTGAGGACAGATGTATATAACTTGATATATCTCCTGTTTCTAAAATCCCCCAAAGCATAAACAAAGTTCCTAATATAAGTCCAACAACTGTAGTAATGTCCAACTGCTACACCTCTTTTCCCTACGTCTAATTTTTGCATTTCAAAATCTTAGCTTTATATTCTATTACCTTATCTATAATGTCATCGATTTTATCTGCCACAACAATTTTTTGTCCTGTTGTAAGTGTTATAACAGTATCTGGAGTCTCTTCCATATACATTATCAGCTCACAATTAACAACAAATTCTTTACCATTTAATCTATTTACCTTAATCATACAATATCACCTTTAACTTATATGTACCTAATGAGAGGGGCATATGCCCCACTCATATAATTACCTTTTTAGATTTACTAGTTCCTGTAACATTTCATCAGAAGTGGTTATTATCCTTGAATTAGCCTGGAACCCACGCTGTGTAGTTATCATTTCAGTAAATTCCATAGATAAGTCCACATTTGACATCTCTAGAGTTCCTGATAATATAGAACCATAACCATTTCCCCCAGCAAATCCATATTGTGGTTCTCCTGAATTTCTGGTATCTATGAATAGATTTCCTCCCATTTTTTGAAGGCCCATTGGATTATCGAATTTAGCTAGCATAATTTGTGCTAAAACTTTTTTCTCTCCATTACTAAATATTCCAACTACAGTACCACTAGAATCTACAGCATAGCCTTCAAGTTTACCTGAAGAATTTCCATCTTCTGCATAAGGTTTTGCATCCATATCATTTGCGAATTGAGTTAAGTTTTTTACTAACTCATCAATATTTTCTCCATCAAATATCAATATTTCCCCTGTTTTATCCTTGCCAAAGTTTCCATCAGGTGGTACTGTTTCACCTTCTGCCAATCCTTCTCCTTTATCAAATACTAATCCAGTTAAGTTTAACTTTACTGTGCTAAATTGATTTTCATCATTTCCAATATTAGTGCCATCCCCTACATATATTAGCTTTCCATTTTTATCAAACTTAAGAGTAACACTATTACCTTGATTTATAGGATTAATATCGTTCCTTGGAAAATCAGTATAATATCCTTTTGACTGGTCAGTTATTCTGTCAAGACTTAGAGTCCATACAGTTCCTGTATTATCAGATGTCCCTTTCGTGAACTTGAAAGTAACTGTATATGAATTTCCAAGACTATCTTTAACTATAGAATCTACTGTATAGGAATCTCCTTCCTCTAATCGTGAGTCCAAATTTCCATTAAATCTTAATTCACTAGTAGCTACTGGTGCTGCTGTTTCAGATTTTTTTATCTGAATAGGAGCAACCACACTTGTTAATTCCCCATCTTCACTATATTTATATCCTAAAACTTTGTAGCCATCAGGAGTAACAAGATTGCCAGATTTATCTAGGGTGAAGTTTCCAGCTCTAGTATAAAATCTATTTTCATAGTTCGTGTCAGCAGTTACTACAAAGAAACCTTCACCATCAATCATTAGATCCTCGGGATTATCTGTCCTTTGTGCTGATCCTTCAGTATGTATAGTATTTATAGCACCTATTCCTACTCCAAGTCCAATTTGTTTAGGATTAGTTCCTCCTCTGCCATTTGAGGGGCTAGTAGCACTACTTATCATCTGACTAAATAAATCTTGAAAGGTTACATATTGCTTTTTATATCCTACAGTATTTATATTAGCAATATTATTGCCAATAACATCCATTTTAGTTTGATGTGCTCTAATACCAGACACTGCTGAATAGATTGACCTTAACATAAAATACCTCCTTTTCCGAGCAGTGCATATCATCTATCGTTCAGATATGCTTAACCCCCTATAAGGTCCGGTTAAACTATAACTGCTCCATCAATATTTGTGAATACATTATCCTTAATCTGTTCTTTGTTTAAAGTAGTTATTATAGTTTTATTCTTAATGCTAGCTATAAAAGCCTTATCGCCTATTAGTATTAATGCATCTTTTACACCCTTCATTTCAGCTTTTTCTATTGCTGTTTTCAATTTATCCAATTCAGTACTATCTAATGTCATATTTCTGTTATCCATTCTATTTAAAGCGTGTTTTGAAAATATTAGACCTTCATTTGCCTTTTGAATTCTCTCTAATACTTGTCCAAAATCCTTACAATTTGTGCTCTTTTCTACCTTATATGAAGGTGTAGAATTGATTATTCTGTTTTCCAGTTGCTTAATGGATATTTCATTCATATAATCAACCCCATATTATCGGTTATCAGAGTTCAAATAGCTTTCCATTGCTTTTCTTATATTTATTAATTCCTTTAAAATTTCAACATCTGCTTCAATCCCATTTAAATTCATTTGATCCAAAGAATGTAATACCTCTTCACCTATTTCATTTACAGTTTTGTTTAGATTTTGCATTTGCTCTAAAGAGCTGAACTGAGCTAACTGTGCAATAAATTCCTTATCTTCAACAGGATTGATTGGATTTTGATTAGCTAGTTGTGTTACCAATAACTTTAGAAAAGAATCCTTGCCTAATTCATTAGTAGCACTTTGGGAAACTTCTTTCTTATTATTATAGTTATTATTAAGATATACATACTGAAGATCATCATAGCCATTAACCTCCATCTTCCCACCTCCTATACAAATAAGTTTAATCTTCCCTCATAATTTATTGATGTATTTTGATCTATAGAATTAATGCTATATTGGTCAAACTCTTCTACTAATTTGTTACTGATTTTTAGTCTAGACTGGCTTTTACTAAAGTTATACCTATTTCTTTTTTCTCCTGCAAACTCTTCATTTGCACCAATGAATACATCAATAGTTTTTACTTCCAGTCCATTGTTTTTAAATTGCTCCTTTAGTTGATACAATCCTGACTCGATAATATCCTTTGTCCTGTTATTATCAACAATTAATTTTGCTACAATAGCTCCATCGTCCAGTTCCATCTTTAGTACAAGTTCTCCAAGATAATCAGGTTTAAGCTTAATCTTTACTTCCTGTTTATCTTGATTTTCTATTATTTCAAACTTCTCAACTATCTGCTGTATCAATTCTTCCCTATTAATATCCTGTATAAGATTTAACTCAATTTCATTATCAATATTTGCTACATCATTTGCTAATATATTTACGAAATGACTATACTCATTTTTAGTACTTTGAAATTTACCATTTTCTATAAAACTTTCTCCATTTGAGTCCATATAACTTGCTGTTTCACCTTTTTCTGAAACTTTAATCTCCTCAAATTTAAAATTTAAATGTTCAGTATCATCATCCAAAATAATTTCATCTTTTTGCTGTTCATTCTTGATTTCTTGGAAACTTATTTTTTCATCCTTCAAACTTTGTAAATCTAAAATACCCATAAGTTTCTTGTTAACTTTCTCAATTATCTTATCAATTTCATCAATTTTTTCATCATTTCCTTCAAATTCAATTGCTCTAAAGCTTATATCTAAATGTTTAGCATCATTATTTAAAATAATTTTATCATTAAGATTTTGCAAGTCAAAATTATCTGCTTGTCCCAAAAGATTAATCAAAGATCCTATCTCTTTCTCCAAATATATTGATCCTTTATTATCATGAATTGATTCTAGCATATTCTTTGTTTCATTTAACTTTTCAAAAATATTGTTTAAATCAGCATTATCAATTTCTTTGTAGTTTATTTTTATATACATTATCACTTCAGCTATGGCATTCATTACTTCTGTTAGTTCTTCATCATCTAACTCTTCATCAAATTCATTATTACTTTTATCTGCATCTGTATATTGCTTTTCCTTTACACAATATTCTGATTCAAGATTTTCAAGGATTGATTGAAATTTACTACTTACATTAGTTTTTTCTTCTTTTGAATTTGAGGAATCAATAGAAAAAGGCATTATTTGATTTATAGTCTTACTTACCTCTAACAACATCTCACCTCCTTTTTAATTTTTATGGACTAGCTAACATTTGAGTTAGCTTAGTTACATTTTCAGTTTTCATATAGTTTAATATTTTGGCTGCTGAATTTTTTTTCATGTTTTTTAAAATATCCAATACTATAGATGAATTAGTCACTTCATATATAGGTTCTGATTCTAATGTAAATCGGGTTAAAGTAGAGCTGTTTTCCAACATATTTTCCATAATATATGCAGCTTTATTTGGCTCCATATTTTCATAAAAATTTACTAACTCACCTATTTTTGTGTTATATTCTTTTATAAATTGAATTGCGCTATTCATATCAGCCACTATTGAATCTTTTTTTCTCAATTGTTCCTCTTCCCTTATAGCTGCAATTAGATCTTGAATAAACTCATCATTATCTACTCTAGATAGTATTTCACCTGACTTTCCAAGAGATAGATTGGAATATATAACCGCCAATTCATCTATATCATATGTTTCCGTATTCCCTATATCCTGTAATAAAACATCTATAGATTTATCTTCATATAATCTTGCAATATCAACTAACTTATTATATTGATCATCTTTTTCTTTAATCATATTGTTTATTTCTGATTTTAAATCATCATCTAGGACACTATATATACTTTGTCTCATTTCTTCATCCATATAATATAGCATATTACATAAACTTTCATCATCCATATTAGCAAATATATCATTTATATTCTCAACAAATGAACTGTCATCTTTCATTCTTATCTCCATCTCATTAATTGCCGTTATTGTGTCCATGTTTTCTAGCCTTCTTGCTTCCTCTAATATTTTTGCTTGGTTTTCATCTATTATTTTACTATGCATGGACGTCAGAATATCATCCATATCTTCTAGGTTTCTAACCTCTTTAATCAGTTTACTTGTTATAGATGAGGATTTTTTATTCATTATTTTCACTATATCACTATATAACAGTTCATCCTTTGTCTTAATAGCATATAACTCGTATACAGAATCCATACCTTTTGATACATAGTATTCTGCTATATCTTCCTTTTTTTGATTTAATTCTGATTCATTAATATTAATACTTTTGCTTTTTTTACTATTAAATGAAGTCTCCTTAAAAATTTCATCTACTGTTCCCTTAAAACTTTCATTAGTAAAATATAATAATCCTATCGTTGCTAAAATAATGAATATAAATGATACTATAATCATATAAAATACTTTACTTTTCTTTTTTTTATTTGTTGCATCCATTTTTTCCTCCACCTAATTACGGGTTGCTGATTTATAGCTTATAAAATTATCATTTAATTTTAATTCCTCTTTTTCCTGTTCGTAAATAAACTCTTCATATTGATTTTCCTTAAGCTTTTCAAATATTTTTTTTTCTGTTACTGCACAAACCATATCATTCTTTGCTTTATCAAGCTCTTCCATAGTTCTAGCAACTATTGAGCTTTGTCTTTCAATTCTTTTGTTTAATATATCTATATATGAATTATATAAAGCCAGTTCTCCAGCCTTAATTCCTATATTAGATGAGTTTTTCCTCTCAATTACAGATTTTTTTTTATCATAAAATTCATTTAGAATAGCTTCTTCTCTTATTAATCTTTGGTTAACCTGAGCAAACTTAAGCTTAGTTTGATTTTCAACTGTTTCCTTATAATTTAAGACTTTCTCGAGTTTAAAATTGAAGCTTGCCATCTATTATCACCCGTTACTCTTTAATCTTTGATACAATATCTTTCATAATTGAAATAGTTTCTTCAAAAGAATAAGATGCCATAGTTTCCTGTTTCAACATATCATCTATATATTCCTTAACATCTATAGCCTTGTCTATACTTCTGTTTGTCCCTCTTTTGTAAGCTCCTATATTTATTAAGTCTTCAGATTCCTTATAAACTGCCATTATATTCTTTATTTCATTTGCCATAGATAAATGCTCTTTAGAGACTATACTTGGCATAACCCTGCTAACACTAGCTAGTATATCAATAGCAGGATAGTGGTTCTGATTTGCTAGTTTTCTTGACAGCACAATATGACCATCTAATATTCCCCTTACAGCATCTGTTATAGGCTCATTTAGATCATCACCATCTACTAATACAGTATAAAGTCCTGTTATACTACCTTTTTTAGAGGTACCTGACCTTTCTAAAAGCTTTGGCAACAATGCAAAAACAGAAGGAGTAAAACCTCTAGTAACCGGTGGTTCTCCTATTGCAAGGCCAATTTCCCTTTGAGCCATAGCAAATCTGGTAACAGAATCCATAAGTAGCATAACATCTAGACCTAAATCTCTAAAATACTCAGCTATAGCTGTAGTAACCAATGCACCTTTAACCCTAATTAAAGCTGGTTGGTCTGATGTGGCTACAACTAGTACTGATTTCCTAAGGCCTTCCTCTTTTAAGTCTTTTTGGATAAACTCTCTAACTTCTCTTCCTCTTTCACCAATTAATCCTATAACGTTTATATCTGCTGAACTATTCCTTGCTATCATACCCATCAAGGTGCTTTTCCCTACTCCACTTCCTGCAAAAATGCCTATTCTCTGACCTTTACCACAGGTAAGCATTCCGTCAATGGCCTTAACTCCTAGTGTTAATGGTGTAGTTATCATTTTTCTTTCCAAAGGATTTGGAGGAGCGTTTGATACCTCATAGGTCTTCAAAGTTTTTACCTGACCTAATCCATCCATTGGATTACCCAATCCATCTAATACTCTTCCTCTTAGTTCTTCTCCAACTGGTACTCTAAGAGTTTTACCACTTGCTATTACTTTACTTCCTGATGCAATACCATTCATATCACCAAGAGGCATTAAAAGTACATTGTCATCTCTAAACCCTACTACTTCAGCCAATACATGATCTTTTTTATCATGAGGATATATATAACATAATTCTCCAATAGAAGCTAAAGGTCCATTTGATTCTATTGTCAAACCCGTTACTTTCGTTATATTTCCTATGTATTTAATAAATCTTCTTTCATTTATTTTATGTATATATTTCTTAATATCTATACTTTCCATCATGTTATCACTCATTGTTTAAAATTGTATATAAGAATTCCTTTATCTCTTCTAACTGATTATTTAAGCTTACATCTATATTTCCTTTTGATGTTTCTAATATACAATCTCCTTTTTGCATTTCACTATTTACTCTGATTTCAATACTATCTATTAAGCTAGCCTTAGCTAAAATAATATCCTCATTATTTTTTAATATTTCATAATCCTCTTGCGAAGTAATAATTGTAAGTTTATCTTTTATCTCCAGTCCTTCTATTCCATTTAGAACTAAGGAGATAATATAATTTTCATCTTCTTTTACCTTTTGATCCAATACTTTTTCATATATGGTAATAACAAGTTCTATTAAATCCTTTTCAGTATCCTTCAACATTTTGCTTCTTCTATTATTATAGTAATCCTTAATCTCTAAAGCTTCTTTAATAAGCTCTTCTGCTTTTTTTCTACCTTCGTCATATCCCTTTTTATATCCTTCATCATATCCATCATTAATACCTAATTTATAGCCATCATCATATCCCTTTTTTTTACTGTCTTCATATATTGATTTTGATTTTTCATAAGCAATATTTAATTGCTTATCATATTCATCATAAGCCAAATCCATTATTTCCTCTGCTTTTTTTTCAGCTTTTCTAATTATGTAATCATACTTTTTTTTTGCATCTTCGTAAATTTCATTATATAATGAACTAGATTTTAAACTAACGCTATTTAAATCATAATTATTGCTTTCTACTACTCTAAAGGATTTAATAACATTAGACAATTATTTCAGCTCCCCCTCTAGGTATAATAATTTCTCCATCTTCCTCTAATTTTCTAATAACATTTACAATACCCTGTTGAGCTTCTTCTATATCTCTTAATCGTACAGGACCCATGAACTCAATATCTTCATTAATCATCTCAACAAGCCTCTTGCTCATGTTGGAGAATATAGCTTGTTTTACTTCTTCGCTTGCACCTTTTAGTGCAACTGCCCATTGAGAATTATTGATTTCTCTTATTACTCTTTGGATACTCTTATTATCCAATGTTATTATATCTTCAAATACGAACATTCTCTTTCTTATTTCCTCACTTAGTTCTGTATCAATCCTATCCAATTTTTCCATAATGTGTTTTTCTGTACCTCTATCTACTGAATTCAAAATGTCAACAACATTCTGAATTCCACCAGCTGAAGTAAAATCTTGAGATAAGATTCCAGAGAACTTTGTTTCTAACACTCTTTCCACCTCTTTTATAATATCTGGTGATGTTCTATCCATTATTGCAATCCTTCTTGTAACTTCTACCTGCTTTTCCTGAGGCAGGCTGGAAAGAATCTGTGCAGCTTGATCTGCTCTTAAATATGACAATATCAAAGCAATTGTTTGAGGATGTTCGTTTTCTATGTAATTAAACAGCTGATTTGGATCCGCTTTTCTTATAAACTCAAAAGGTCTAACATACAATGAAGAAGTTAGTTTATTTATAATTTCTAATGCTTTATCTTCACCTAATGCTTTTATCAATATTTCCCTAGCGTAATTAATTCCACCTTCTGAAATGTATTCCTGAGCAACTGCAAGCTGATAAAAGTCCTGCATCACTTTTTCTTTTTCCTTTGAAGATACCATTCTCATATTTGCTATTTGTAATGTCATTTCTTCAATTTCTTCTTCACTTAAGTACTTAAATATTTTCGCAGATTTTTCTGGTCCTAAAGTTATTAAGAATATTGCAGCCTTTTCTTTTCCATTGAACTGTTTATTTATCATATTACATCTCTCTCCTATTCGTTTAACCAGGTTCTCAATAGCTGTGCAACTAATTCAGGATTCTTATCAACAAATCTATCTATTTGTGCCATTATCTTTGGATTTTCAGCCTCAATATCCAAATCTTCAACCTCATTAGTTACGGCACTCTCTTCTTCCATCTTTAAACCTAATTTCTCTAATTGCTTGCTCTCCTTCTTTCTTCTAATAACTACAATAATCCCTATTAATACTATAACAGCTGCACCAATAACCAATAGTAAAGTTTTATTCATCTTTGGAACATCTCCTGCAATTACTGAACTTTCAGTATCCCGAACTGCAAAATTTCCTGCCATTACTTCAACCTGTCTAGTATTTAATCCAGTTGCAGCATATATCAAATTCTCAATATCCTTCTCAATTTCAGCATTAAATTCTCCATTTAGAAGAACATCTTTATTAATTAATACAGCCACAGTGATATCTTCAACTTGTCCTGGTGCCTTTGATATCTCCTGATTGATTTGGTTTAGTTCATAATTAATAACACTGCTTCTCTTATCTAGCACTTCATTTCTATTATCTGTCATTTCATAATCCGGAATGTTTCCATCAGTTCCTACCTCGCCTTGTGCACTTCCTCCAGTGACATGCTCTTCTACTTCCTCCATACTTCTTACTAATCCTTCGTCACTGCCTTCTATTGGAGGTTTAAACTCTACAATAGTAGTTTTTTCACTATCAAAGTTGATTTTTACACTTGAAAGTACATCTACATTTCCTTCACCAAATACATTTTCCAGAAAATTTTTTATGCTTTCATTTATTTTATTTTCTAAATTGCTCTTTATCACAAATTGGTCAGTCATCAACAATTCAGATTCACTTTCATTACCCGTCAACAGATTTCCTTCGCTATCTACTATCTGCACTTCTTCAGGGCTTGTATTTATTGATGAAGCAACAAGATTTTGAATAGCTTTTATTGTTTCTGATGATAATGAGCTTCTAAAGCTTTTTTCAATAAATACACTTGCTGTTGTTTTATTATTTTCCTTATCTAATACAAATCCCGATTCATCTTTTTCATTAATATATACAGTAGCTTTTTCAATACCATCAATTTCTGATATTGTTGAAGCTAATTCACTTTGTAGGGCAAATTTCATCCTTTCCTTTTTATCATAATCAGTCATTGACCAGCTGCTGTCATTAAATGCATCCATAAAGCTATAGCCTGATTGAGGCAATCCTTCTGAAGCCAGTTCTATCTTTGCTTGACTCTTCATATTCTTAGGTACAAGTATAGTTGTAGGATTGTTATCTGGAATTTTATACTCAATACCTATTTCGTCTAATTTATCCTTTACCTTTGCTATATCTTCTAAACTTAAGTTATTATATAGTACTTCATATTTTGTTCTGGATAATAATAACACAAGTATTATAATAGCTAATAAAGAAATAACCCCAATTATTATTATTTTTTTCTTTTTACCTTTATCTAAATTATGCCAATATTCATTTAACTGATTCCTAACTTGCTGTATTGACTCCCCCATCTTAACACCTCATTTCTTGCAGCTGTACTATATTTGCATTCTCATAATCTCCTGATAAGCCTCAACAACCTTGTTCCTTACTGATAGAGTTAATTGCAAAGCGATATTAGCTTTTTCTGCGGCTATGGTAACATCGTGAAGATTATCTACTTCACCAATAGAAAGAAGCATTTTATAATTATCACTTTCTATCTGCAATTGATTGACTTTATTCAATGCATTTTCCAATATTGAACTAAAATCACTTATGTTTTTCTTCATAGAAGTTTGCAAATTATTAGTATTTAACAAAGTACTGTTTAAACCTATTGATTTTATATCCATTTATTTACCTCCGCCCAATTTCCAATGCATTCATCATCATTGACTTAGTTGTATTTATCGCAGTTATATTAGCTTCATATGCCCTTTGTGCATCTATTAAATCCACCATTTCAACAACTACATCTACATTTGGCATCATCACATATCCATTTTCATCTGCATCAGGATGGCCTGGTTCATATTTCATCTTAAATGGAGATTCATCTTCCACTATGTTTTCTATTTCAACGCCATTTCCATTAAATTTAGAGTAATAATTGCTTAAATAATCCTCAAAGGAATTCTCCCTGCTTTCTTTAAATACTACCATTTGTCTTCTATATGGCATACCATTAGTCGCCCTTGTTGTATTAGCATTGGCAATATTTTTACTTATAATATCTATTCTTGTCTTTTCTGCTGTAAGTGCTGAAGAACTAATATTAATAGCATCAAACATGCCCATAAAAATCATCTCCCTTCATTAATAACACTTTTCAATTTGTCAAACTCATCAGTCAACTGACTAATTACAGCGTTGTACATTATTGCATTTTTAGCTAGATTTGCTGATTCTACATCAATATCTACACTATTTCCATCAATTCTATAGGAATAATTATCTGATGTAATAGAATTTGATTGAATGTCATCCAGACTTTTAATATTTGAAATGTGGTTTTCATGGGTCGTAACAAGGCAAGAACTCCTTTTATTTAAGGCTTCTTTTAATGCATCTTCAAAATTTACTGTAAGCCTTTTATAATTAGGAGTATTAGCATTTGAAATGTTATGATTAATAACTTCATTTCTTAACCATAAACCATTTAATGTATAATTGAGGATATCAATATTTTTTAATAACCCGTCCATAAAATCAACTCCCCCTTAATCTTTATATTATTACATGTATTTGTTAATTTCAATATATACACTCATAGTTTTCAAAATTTTATATTAATTCTTTCTATTTTTCCATTAATTATCTCCATAAAATTCTTATAATCTTTATAATACAACAATTTTCATTATTTTCAATGAATCTAAAGACCTAAAAAAAAGCAGTGGACTTATCCACTACTTCTATTAGGATTCTCTTACTTTCTCAAGTTCTTCAAGTAACTTGTCATTTAATATCTTTATATGGGTGCCTTTCATGCCTAAAGACCTTGATTCAATTACTCCAGCTGACTCAAATTTTCTCAATGCATTTACTATAACTGATCTTGTAATTCCAACTCTGTCAGCAACTTTACTTGCCACAATTAAGCCTTCATCACCATCTAATTCTTTAAATATGTGTTCCATAGCTTCTAATTCTGAATATGATAATGTTCCAATAGCCATTTGCACAACAGCTTTCTTTCTTGATTCTTCTTCTATTTCCTCAGTTTTTGCTCTTAATATTTCCATTCCAACAATTGTAGCACTGTATTCAGCTAATACTAAATCATCCTCTGTGAAATTCCTGCCATATCTTGCAATGACCAAAGTACCAAGTCTTTCACCGGCACTGTTTACAGGTATAATTGTAACAATTTTATCAGGATATGGACATTCTGATGCATGATCAAATACACAGTCTGTAATCTCTTGAAAATTTTCTTTAGTTTCTTTTATCTTGAGAAGCTCTTCGTTGTACTCCTTTGGAAATCTTTTTCCCTTAACTATTTCAGACTGTATAATATCACAGTCATAACCTTTAGTTAAAGCATATCCTAAAACCCTACCTTTTTTGCTGGCAATATACACATTGGCATCTAATATCTCACTTAATATCTCGCTTAGTTCCTGAAATGATACTGGTTTTGAACCTGTCCCTTGTAAAGTTTTGTTTAATCTTCTTGTTTTCTGCAGTAATGTTTCAGCCATGTAAATCCTCCTTCTATAAAATATATTTTGTAATGTCTTTTTCTTTTACAAATAGCATCAGTTTTTTATTAACATAATCCTTATCTACTATAAACTCCTTATTGTCTAATTCCGGAGCTTCAAAAGAAACATCCTCAAGCAATTTCTCTAATACTGTGTTCAATCTTCTTGCTCCAATATTCTCAGACTGTTCATTAATTAAGAAAGCTGCTTTAGCAATTAAATCTACTGCTTCCTCGGTGAATTTTAACTCTATGCCCTCTGTTTTTAATAGATGCTGGTACTGTGTTATCAATGCATTTTTAGGTTTTGTTAAAATCTCTCTGAAATTTTCTTCTGTTAGATTTTCTAACTCCACTCTGACAGGAAATCTTCCTTGTATTTCTGGAATAAGGTCTTCGACTTTAGAGACATGAAAAGCTCCTGCTGCTATAAATAATATATGGTCAGTTTTAACTGGTCCATATTTTGTCATAACTGTTGTACCTTCAATAATTGGTAGAATATCTCTCTGAACTCCTTCTCTAGATACATCAGGTCCTCCACCATAACTCTTTCCTGCAATCTTGTCGATTTCATCAATAAATATCATTCCATTCTCTTCAGCCTTTCTTATTCCTATATCTATAACCTCATCCATATCTATTAGTTTTTCCGCTTCCTGATTGCTTATAATCTTTCTGGCTTCTCTAATAGTTAATTTTTTCTTCTTTTTCTTCTTTGGAAGCATATCTCCAAATATATCCCCAACATTGATGTTTAACTCCTCCATGCCTATACCACTAAATAATCCTATTGTAGAACTATGCGTATCCTCAACTTCTATCTCGATAATATTGTCATCTAGTTCTCCCCTTTTTAGCTTTTCCAGAAGTTTTCTTCTCTTCTCTTGAATTTCTAACTTACTATCTTCATCCAAATTCTCATCTTCTTTGGGGCTTCCAAATAACATCTCCAAGGGATTATTATTTTTTCTTCTTGAAGAATGAGGTAACAGAATATCAATTATTCTTTCGTCAGCTAATACCATACTCTTTTCAAAGACCTCTGTAATTTTCTTTTCCTTAACCATCCTAATGGATTCTTCAACTAAATCCCTTACCATAGAATCAACATCTCTTCCTACATATCCTATTTCAGTAAACTTAGTAGCTTCTACCTTTACAAAGGGCATATCAGTAAGTTTAGCAACTCTTCTTGCAATTTCTGTCTTACCTACTCCTGTAGGTCCAATCATAAGTATATTTTTAGGCTTAACTTCTTCTCTAATCTCATTTGGTAATCTGTTTCTTCTATATCTATTTCTTATAGATATTGCTACTACCTTTTTTGCATTATTCTGCCCAATAATATATTTATCTAACTCCTCCACAATCTGTTTTGGAGTTAATTCTCCCATAAAACCACACTCCTTAAATTACTTCACAGGTGATGTTGCTGTTAGTGAATATGCAAATAGAGGAAGCAATTAAAATGGATTCCTTTGCAATTTCTTCAGCACTTAAATTAGAGTGCTTTAGAAGAGCTCTAGCAGATGCTAATGCATAATTACCTCCTGAACCTATAGCTAACACTCCTTCTTCTGGTTCTATAACTTCACCATTTCCTGAAATCAACAGAAGATTTTCCTTATCTGCAGCCACCAACAATGCTTCCAGTTTTCTTAAAGTTCTATCCCTTCTCCATTCTTTTGCAAATTCTACTGCTGCCCTTTTTAAATTCCCACTATGTTGTTCTAGTTTTTCTTCCAATACTTCAGCCAAAGTCAAAGCATCTGCAACGGACCCAGCAAATCCTATTATAACATTATTATTATATATTCTTCTAACTTTTTTTGCAGTAGACTTCATAATAGTCTCATTGCCAAAGGTAATCTGTCCATCACCTGCTATAGCAGTCTTATTATCCTTTTTTACAGCAACTATAGTTGTTCCTTTCATCATAAATAAACACCTCATAAAAACAGTACTACTACTATATTTTTCATTTTCAGAAAATTTAATCATATATTTATTAGATTACTATATTTTTTCTTAAATGTACATACTTTATTTGCTTTCATTTCTAATGTATCCACATTCTTTATCCATGCACTTTATAGTAATACCTTTTTTAGTTATCTTCTTTGTCAAAAGGCCACCACAATTTGGACATTTTTCCTCTATAGGCTCATCCCAAGAAACAAAATTACACTGTGGATAATTACTACATCCATAGAAATTTCTCCCTCTGCCGCTTTTCCTTCTTACAATATTTCCTCCGCAAAGTGGACATTTAACTCCTATTTCATCGAGTATCGGCTTAGTGTTCTTACATTCAGGGTACCCTGGACAAGCTAAAAATTTACCATAACGTCCATGCTTTATAACCATTCTTCTACCACATTTATCACAGATTTCATCTGAAACTTCCTCTTCAATCTCTATTTTGGATATTTCTTCTTCAGCCTTTTTAAGCACTTTTTCAAATTGGCTATAGAAATCGCTAACTATGGCTTTCCACTCATATTCTCCTTCAGCAATCATATCAAGATTTTCCTCTAATTCTGCAGTAAACTTTTCGTCTACTATGTCCTTAAAATACTCTTCCAGCAAATTATTAACTAGTATTCCTAATTCTGTTGGTTCAAAGGATTTATTCTTAATAACTACATATCCTCTATTTAAAATAGTTGAAATAGTTGGCGAATAGGTGCTGGGCCTTCCTATACCCAATTCTTCCATCGTTTTAATAAGGGAAGCTTCAGTATATCTTGGAGGTGGCTGAGTAAAATGCTGGTTCGGTTTTATTTCCTTTACCTGTACCTTTTCTCCCTCTTCCAAAAGTGGAATCTCATAGTCTCTATCTTCATTATCTTCAGAGGTATATACTTTTAAAAATCCATTAAACTTTAATTTTGAGCCTGAAGCCTTAAATAGATAGCCATTAGAAAGCAGTTTAACAGATATTGTATCATAATTAGCTGGACTCATCTGTGAACTTACAAACCTTTTCCAGATTAGCTCATATAACATATACTGCTCCTTTGTCAAAGAATCTCTTATCTGTGAAGGAATCCTATTAACAGAAGTTGGCCTTATACATTCATGAGCATCCTGCGTTTCCTTTTTTTTATTGTTGTAATTTTTTCCACCATTAGTATATTCTTTTCCAAATTCATTTATAATGTATGATTTAGTGAGATTTATTGCTTCATTGGATATTCTCATTGAATCAGTCCTGATATAAGTAATTAAACCTACTGTACCTTCACCTTTTATATCGACACCTTCATATAGCTCCTGAGCAATTCTCATGGTCTTTTTTGCTGTAAAGCCTAATTTTCTTGAAGCATCCTGTTGTAATGTACTAGTTGTATATGGAGCATATGGATTTTTCTTTTTACTTCCTTTTTTTACTTCTAATACAGTAAAATTACCCTTATCTAAAGAACTTAAAACTCTATCTACTTCCTTTTTATCTAATAATTCAACTTTTTCTTCCTTTCCATCATTATAGATACCATAGAAACTTGATTCAAACACTATACCATCTTTTTCTAAAAAAGCATTTATACTCCAATACTCCTCAGGTTTAAAGTTTTTAATCTCCTTTTCCCTATCACATATAAGCTTTACTGCTACAGACTGTACCCTACCAGCACTTAAACCTTTTTTTATCTTCTTCCAAAGCAGAGGGCTTATTTTATAGCCTACAAGTCTATCCAATATTCTTCTGGCTTGTTGAGCATCAACCAGATTTTTATCAATAGCTCTAGGTTTTTTAATAGCCTTTTGTATTGCATCCTTAGTTATTTCATGAAACTCAATTCTTATAGGTTCCTTATCGTTGAGGCCTAATATGTAGGCTAAATGCCATGAAATGGCTTCTCCTTCTCTATCAGGGTCTGTAGCGAGATATACTTTATCAGACCTTTTTGCCTCCTTTTTTAACTCCTGAACAATTGGACCTTTACCTCTTATAGTAATATATTTTGGCGTAAAATTATTCTCTATATCAATTCCAAGGCTACTCTTTGGTAAATCCCTAATATGTCCAACAGATGCCTTAACTTTATACTTCTTTCCTAAGAATTTCCCTATGGTTTTAGCTTTTGCTGGTGATTCAACTATGACTAGATTTTTCTGCAAAAATTTCACCTCCAAAACAATGTCTATGAAAGCACAAAAATTCCTCCACTTATTTCTTTAACTACTCCCTTTAGCTCTAATATTGTAAGTATGCTATTTACTGTTGAAATATTCATTCCAGTTTTCAAAGCTATTTTATCGCAATGGATTGGCCCTTCTTTTATCAATTCAATAATTTTAATCTCTAATTCACTTAAATTAGAATAGTCTATATTACTCTTTTTTATACTATTTAATTTCTCCTGAAGCTGATACAACTCCTCAATTATATCTTCTACATCCATTATTAATTTGGCACCATCTTTTATTAATCTATTTGTTCCTTCACTAAATATGCTGTTAATATTTCCTGGTACAGCGAACACCTCTTTACCTTGCTCCAATGCGTGTTGAGCTGTAATCAATGATCCACTTTTATTCTTTGCTTCTATAATAACAACACCCAAGGATAGTCCGCTAATAATTCTATTTCTCTGTGGAAAATTATATGGCAATGGAGCAACTCCACAGAAATATTCTGTAATTAAAGCTCCATTCTTTGCAATTTCCTTATATAGATCCCTATTACTATTTGGATATACTATATCTAATCCATTTCCTAGAACTGCAATAGTTCTCCCATTGAATTCTAATGCAGTCTTATGAGCAATGCTATCAATTCCAGCTGCTAAGCCACTTACTATTGTAATGTCTAATTTAACAAGCTCTTTTACAAATTTTTCTGTAGCCCATTTTCCATAACTTGTAGCCTTTCTTGAGCCTACAACAGCTATTGCAAATTCGTCATCCTCAAGAATTGTACCCTTTATGTATAAGACTAAAGGTTTATTATATATATTTTTCAAGCCTTTAGGATAATTTTCATCGTAAATTGTAATAACATCTATATTTTGCTCTCCTAAAATATTTAATACTCTTTTTAAATAGTCCTCATTTCTGTTTTTGATTATAGTTTCCTTATTCTTTTGGCTAATATTGCTAAGCCTATTAATATCATTATCCGTCATATACCATATATTTCTCAAATCATCTACTTGTTCAGTTATACTTTCAATACTTTGATTATTGATATTTAAACTGTTTAACCATATTAATATATCCCTTTTGGATAGATCAATCAAGCTCTTTACCCCCAATACTTCTTATCCAAACTCCTATACCTTATGGCTTCCAATACGTGATTCTCTGAAATTCTCTCCTGACCATCTAAATCTGCAATTGTTCTGCTAACCTTTAATATCTTATTATATGTTCTAGCACTGAACCTGTATTTATTAAATGCTTCCTTCATTATTAATTCTGCATTTTTTGTTAACTTACAGTACTTCTTTATATCTTTGGGACTCAACTGGGAATTGCTATGGATATTATCCTTCGAATACCTTCTAATTTGCATCTCTCTAGCTTGATTTACCCTTTCCCTTATATCCTTGGAACTTGTTGTATTACCCTTATAACTTAAATCCTTATAATCAACAGGCATTACTTCTATGTGAATGTCAATCCTATCCAATAGAGGACTGCTCAATTTACCTAAGTATCCTTCAATGCTTTTTTGAGAGCAAGTGCATTCATGATATGGATCCCCGTAATATCCACAAGGACATGGATTCATGCTGGCAACTAACATGAACTTACAGGGATAAGTTAGACTTGCGTTAGCTCTAGATATGGATACTACTCCATCTTCCATAGGCTGCCTCAATACTTCCAGAACGCTTTTTTTGAATTCAGGAATTTCATCCAAAAAAAGAACCCCATTATGCGCTAATGAAACTTCTCCTGGCTTAGGTATTCTACCACCACCAATTAAAGAAACTTGAGAAGATGTATGATGAGGAGCTCTAAAGGGTCTACGCTTTATTAAAGCATTTGAATTTAAAAGACCAGCAACACTATATATTTTAGTAACCTCTATAGCCTCTTCAAAAGTTAGTTTAGGCAATATCGTAGGGAGCCTTCTAGCAGCCATTGTTTTCCCAGCTCCTGGAGGACCAATAATAAGTATATTATGACTACCAGCAGCTGCCACTTCCAAAGCTCTCTTTAGCCTTTCCTGTCCTTTTATATCGCTAAAGTCAACATCAAATACTTCCTCCTCATCAAAATCTGCTTTGTTTTCACGCCTATAAGGCATAATATTCTCTGTTCCATTTAGATAATCTACCACTTGCTTTAAGCTGTTTACAGGTATTATTTCAATATCTTCAATTACAGCGCATTCATCTTTATTTTCATATGGGACTATACATTTTGCAATATTGTTTTCCCTCAATGAAATCACCATAGGCAATGCACCATCAATATGATTTATTTTTCCACCTAGTGATAATTCCCCTAAAAAAGCCATTTGTTCACAATCATTATTTAAAATCACACCACTGGCTTTTAATATTCCAATTGCTATAGACAAATCCAATTGGGAACCTTCTTTTTTTAAATTAGCAGGAGCTAAGTTTACAGTAATTCTTGATAAAGGAAATTCATATCCGCTATTTTTGATAGCAGTTCTAACCCTTTCCTTTGATTCTTTAATTGACGTATCTGGTAAACCTACAATATTGAATACAGGCAATCCTTTAGATAAATCGGTTTCTACCTCAACAATATATCCATTTAATCCTTGCAACACACAAGTCTTAATTTTTGAATACATAGTTGCCCCCTTACATTTCCCATTACCTGGGTAATAGCTAGATTCACACATTTTGTGATATTTACATACAAAAAGCATTTTTTATATGATTGATTTTTCCATCTCTTGACAAAAAAATCTCTATTATATCATACCTTATTTGATAATTCTCATAGCCCTTTTGCTTTAAATACACTAGGGAAGCCTTTATAATTCTATTTATCTTTTTTCTGTTTACAGCTTCATAGGGAAAACCAAAATTAGTATTAGATCTGGATTTTACTTCGATAAAAACTAAAATATTATCTTTCTCAGCTATTAAGTCTATTTCCCCTAATTTTGTCCTATAATTTTTTTCAATTATCCTATATCCATTTTTCATAAGGTAATCTGCTGCAATGGTTTCACCCAGTCTACCCTTTTCCCTATTATTTGACATATGGCTCTTCCTTTTTTACTTTCCATATTTAAATTTTAGGTTCATTTCCTATGATAATATTTTTATAATAATTTGTAAACTCTTTAACGTAAATATTTTTAAATATTTCATAATATTTTGAAAAAATACGTATCTATTTTGTAAAAAACTCAATTTTATCTATAAGGCTTTTATTTTGAATCCAAAATTTTTCTCAAAAAGGTCATTCTATGTATAGGCGATGGACCATATTTTCTTATAGCCTCTCTATGCTCCTTTGTACCATATCCTTTATTTTTTCCTATATTGTACTCCTTATATATATCTCCCCACTTTTGACAAAGCCTATCCCTATAGACCTTCGCTATAATAGATGCACAAGATATGCCATATACCTTTTCATCCCCCTTTATAATGCTCATTTGGGGAATATCCAAAGGAACCTTTTCTGCATCAATCAATAAATAGTCTGGAGTAACTTTTCTGCCATCCTTGGTTTTTAAGTTTAATACAGCTAATTTCATAGCCTTTCTTGTGCTCTCTTTTATATTTATTTCATCTATAATCTTTGAGTCTACTTGTCCTATTCCTACAGCTACAGCTTTATCAAGTATCTTTTCATATAATTCCTCTCTTTTTTTAGGTGAAAGCTTTTTGGAATCCTTAACTCCTTCTATAAATTCATTAGGAGGCATAATAATCGCACAGGCTACCACATCTCCTGCAAGGCAGCCTCTACCAACTTCATCTATACAAGCAATAAATTTATATCCTTTACTATATAAGTTTCTTTCAATCTCCAATAGTTTTACCCCCTAAAAACTTTATTACGGTCTTTCTAATGTAATTCTACCTATAACTCCTCTTCTAAACTCATCAATTATGATATTACTTACTCTTGTAAAATCAACTTCTCCACCAGATATTACAGCTCCTCTTTTCTTACCAATTTCAAGCACTATATCATAAGGGTTTTTCCCTTCAACCTCAACACCATAGCGGTTTTCCAAGTATTTTCTCGATATGCTATTTAATTTTTCAACCAGTTTAATAGCTAATGTATCTATATCTAATATCTCATCTTTTATTGCTCCCGTTAAAGCTAAATTGAGTCCTACATTTTCATCTTCAAACTTAGGCCAAAGTATTCCCGGAGTATCGAGAAGCTCCAAATCACCTTTAATTTTTATCCATTGATTTCCTTTCGTAACACCTGGCTTGTTTCCTACTTTTGCTCCCTTTCTTTTAGATAAACTATTTATAAGAGTTGATTTCCCCACATTGGGTATTCCAATGATCATAACTCTAACAGGTCTGTTTTTTATTCCTTTTATCAATAAGCTTTTTCTTTTTTCTTCGGTCAATTCATATGTTAGTTCAATTATTTCTTTTAATCCCCTGTTATGAGCTGCATCTGTTAAAACTGAAGGTATACCCTTTTTATTAAAATACTCCTGCCATTCTATGTTAGAATTCATATCAGCTAAATCTGATTTATTAAGTAATTTTATTCTTGGTTTTTTACCTATGATATTATCAATATCGGGATTCTGACTACTAATAGGTATTCTAGCATCCACTATTTCATATACAATATCAACTAGAGATAAATTTTTCTTTATAGACTCTTTTGTCTTTTTCATATGTCCAGGATACCAGTTAATATTCATATTATCACCTACTTAATTGTATATAAAAAGGGACTTTTCAAGTCCCCTATACTAGTATCTTCTCTTTTCTCTAACTTTAGCCGACTTACCTTGTCTTTCTCTTAAGTAGAACAGTCTAGCTCTTCTTACTTTTCCTTTCATTACAACTACAAGCTTTTCAACTCTTGGAGAATGTAGAGGGAATGTTCTTTCAACACCTACTCCATAAGATAGTCTTCTTACAGTAAATGTCTCTCTTATTCCTCCACCCTGTCTCTTAATAACTGTACCTTCGAATACTTGAATTCTTTCTCTGTTACCTTCTTTAACCTTATAGTGTACTTGTACAGTATCACCTACGTTAAAATCTGGTAAATTTTCCTTCATTTGTTCAGCTTCTAAATTCTTTATTATATCCATTGTTAAAACCTCCCTTCTACATAGATGTTCTTGTCGTCTATTGCGACAGAGGACCACCCGTAGTTCACACCTAGTGTATTATAGCATAATAGTAAATAAAAGACAACTTTTATTTTAACTTTTTTATTTCCTCTAAGATTTTTCTTTCTTTATTTGATAGCTCTCTCTTCTCAAGCAAATCAGGCCTCATTAGGTATGTATTCTTCAATGACTGGTATTTTCGCCATTCTAGAATTTTTTCATGATGACCTGACAGAAGTATGTCAGGAACTTCAAATCCATTAAATACGCGGGGTCTTGTATATTGAGGGTATTCCAGCAATCCATTATAGTGGGACTCGTCTGTATATGACTCTTCACTACTTAACGCTCCAGGTATTAACCTTACAATGGAATCTATAATAACCATTGCAGGAATTTCTCCACCTGTCAATACATAATCACCTATGGAAAGTACCATATCCACGTAATTTTCTATAATCCTATTATCTATACCTTCATAATGTCCACATAAGAGTATAATATGCTCTTTATTTGAAAGAAATTTAGCAGTTTCCTGATCATACAGTTTCCCTTGAGGTGATAGACATATTACATAAGAGTTTTCGCTTTTTATACTAGTTATAGCTTCATATATAGGTTCAGGTTTCATTACCATTCCAGGACCTCCGCCATAGGGATAATCATCAACCCTCTTATGCTTATCCTTTGAAAAATCCCTTATATTTACAGCATTAAAGGAAAACAATTCTTTTTCCAAAGCTCTCCCTATTATACTGAAATTTTTTAGAACATCAAAGAACTCCGGAAACAAGGTTAGGACATCTATTCTCATTCTATCATTCCCTCAATAGGATCTATTGTTATCCTTTTGTTTTTAATATCTACTTCAGTTACAAATTCCTTTACTGCTGGTATTAAATAGCTTCTATTCTTTTCCATATTCTTTACTACATATACATCGTTTGAAGCAGATTGAATAACTTCAGTCAATACTCCTATTTTTTCTCCTTCAGTGTTATATACGGTACAACCAACAATGTCAAATATAAAATAATGGTCCTCTGGTAATTTAACCTTATCATTTTCTTCTATATAAATGAAACTATCTTTGAAATGTAGAACTTCATTAATATCATTAAACTCCTTAAATTTTATTATAACAAATCCTTTATGGTATTTTACTGTATCAATTTCTGCCTTTATCTTATTATCTCCTATATATGCTTTTTTTAAATCATCAAATCTCTCAATATTATCAGTTAACGGATATACTTTTAATTCACCTTTAATACCATGAGTATTTACAATTCTACCTACTATTATATAATCCATATACTCACCTACTATTTACAGTAGAAGGGCACCTAACTAGGTACCCTCAAGGTCTACATTACTGAATAATTTCTACTACAACCCTTTTGTTTTCCTTAATGGCAGCTGCTTTAACAACTGTCCTTATAGCTTTTGCTATTCTACCTTGCTTGCCTATAACTTTACCCATATCTTCTTCAGCTACTTTCAACTCAATTATAATTGATTGAGTTCCTTCAATCTCATTTACCTCTACTTCTTCAGGCTTATCTACAAGAGCTTTTGCTATTGTTTCTACTAACTCTCCCATATTGGCACCTCCTAGAAATTATTCCTCTGTATTCTCATTGCCTTTATCGTATATTCCATTCTCTTTAAATAATCTATCTACAGTATCTGTTGGTTTTGCACCATTCTTAAGCCATTTTAAGGCTTTTTCATTATCTATTCTAACTGTTTTAGGTTCAGTTAAAGGATTATAGTAGCCTATTTCTTCGATTAGACGTCCATCTCTTGGTGAACGGGAATCAGCTACAACAATTCTATAGAAAGGATTCTTCTTAGCACCCATTCTTTTTAGTCTTATCTTAACAGCCATTTTAACACCTCCTCATATTATTAATATCTATCTAGAAAAAGGGGAATTTAATTCTCCCTTTTTTCTTCATTGATTTTTCCATATCAGTAAACCTTCTCATCATCTTTCTAGTTTCTTTAAACTGTTTCAACAGCTTATTTACATCCTGCACAGTAGTTCCACTTCCTGCTGCTATTCTCTTTCTTCTACTGCTATCAATAATACTAGGATCAATCCTCTCTTGAGGCGTCATAGATTGAATAATAGCTTGTATTCTAACTATTTCCTTATCATCTATATCAAGATTCTTTAAAGCCTTATTATTTATTCCAGGAATCATTCCTAGCAGTTCATCTAATGGACCTAAGTTCTTTACCTGATCTATCTGATCTAAAAAATCTTCTAATGTAAATTGCTGAGAACGAATCTTCTTCTCCAATTCCAAAGCTTTTTTCTCATCTATAGTGGCTTGAGCTTTTTCTATTAAGCTCAACACATCTCCCATACCCAATATTCTGGAAGCCATTCTATCTGGATAAAAAGGCTCCAGTTGGTCAAGTTTTTCACCCATACCTACAAATTTTATAGGCTTATTAGTTACTGCACGAATGGATAGAGCAGCTCCTCCTCTAGCATCTCCATCTAACTTTGTGAGAATAACTCCTGTAATATCCAACCTGCTATTAAAAGTTTCTGCAACATTAACTGCATCCTGTCCTGTCATGGAATCTACAACTAAAAGTATTTCATCTGGTTTTACTGATTCTTTAATCCTTGTTAGCTCCTCCATTAGTTCTTCATCTATATGAAGCCTTCCAGCAGTATCAATAATTATTAAATCATTACTATTTTTCTTACCATATTCAACAGCAGCTTTTGCTATATCTACTGGATTCACCTTATCTCCCATTGTAAATACTGGAACTCCAACCTTTTCTCCTACTACTTCCAGCTGTTTTATGGCAGCAGGTCTATATACATCACACGCAACAAGCAAAGGATTTTTGTTCTTTTTTAACAAGTTATAAGCTAGTTTTCCAGAAGTTGTAGTCTTGCCGGAACCTTGTAGGCCACACATTAATATTATGGTTGGAGGAGAAGACGAAATATTCAATTTGGATTCTCTTTCTCCCATCAATTTTGTCAATTCTTCGTTAACAATTTTAATTACTTGTTGCCCAGGAGTCAAACTTTCCATTACTTCAGCACCAATTGCCCTATCTTTTACATTTCTTATGAAGTCTTTAACCACTCTAAAGTTAACATCCGCTTCCAAAAGAGCTAGCTTTACTTCTCTCAAAGCAACATCTACATCTTTTTCAGAAAGTTTTCCTTTTCCTCTCAATTTCCCTAAAGCATTTTGTAGCTTTTCAGATAAACTTTCAAATACCATTAATAAACGCCCTCCTGGTTAATGTGAATAATTTTTTTAATTTCCTCTTTCAAAACAAATGCTTTATGTTTTAATACCTTATTGTCTGTTGTGTAAGATTCTTTCTCTACATCCAATGCTAATTTATATATTTCTTCAAGGGCTTTTCTATTCTTATAAAACTTTTCCACTAATTTTAATGTATTTTCATATTGATATAGATTTTCCTCTGCCCTTTTTAAAATATCATATACTCCCTGACGGCTTATTTTTAATTCTTCCCCTATTTCTGCCAAGGAAAGATCATATATATAGTACAGTTCTACAACGGAATATTGCTTTTCACTTAATAATTTCCCATAGAAATCAAATAAAATACCAACCTCTACTAGCTTTTCAACCATAATATCACCATTATAAATACTGTCAAGCAAAAAACTTGACAGTATTATTTTAATATAGATAACCTATGTTGTCAATAAAATATTTCATTATTCAACTGATAGGCTAATATTTTTTCTTTTAAAATAATATCCTTCTCCCCATTTAGTATGAATATATTCTACATTGCTGGAATCCTCTTCTATTTTTTCTCTCAACCTTCTTATATGCACATCTACTGTTCTTAAATCTCCAAAATACTCATATCCCCAGATAGCTTCCAATAATTCCTTTCTTGTAAAAACCCTTCCAGGATTTGATATCAAGAGATAAAATAAATCAAATTCCTTCCCAGTTAATGTAATATTTTTCCCACGAATACTTATTTTTCTTCCCACAGTATTTATTATAAAATCATCAACCCTTACAATATGATTGTCTACTCCTAAATTATTCATATTAATTCTTCTTAATAATGCTTTAATCTTTGCCTTTAATACCATAAAATTTGTAGATTTCATTAAATAATCATCTGCTCCATAATCTAGTGCTAATACTTCTGTCAACTCTTCATTTTTATCCGACATAACTATTATAGGCACTTGAGAATTTTCTCTTATAGTCCTTAATAGCAAAAAACCATTTCCATCCGGCAAAAGTATATCCATAATTACCAAATCATAATCATTATTCTTCATCTTATCAGTTGCTTCTTCTATGCTTAAAGCAGATTCTACTATAAAATTTTCCTGTTCTAAACTATATTTTAGCCCTTTAACAAAAGAAGTATCCTTATCTATAACTATAACATTTGTAATCATATGTCACACTCCACATACTGTAATCACATTATTTGTTATTAACCAACGACCTTTTATCTCCATCCCTCTTTGTAATCTTCAAATAATCGAAATACTCCAATAAAGCTAATGCTGTTTTTCTATTTGTGTTTAATATGTCTCTATACTGAGCTACAGTTATAAAGCTGTTTTCCCTTAGATATTCCTTTAAAAGCATAATTGCTTTCTCAATTGTTTCGCAGTATAAGTATATATCTTCATTCAATTTTATTACTTCACCGCTATTTATTAAAGAACCAAAAACTTCCTCTACCTCTTTCTCTTCATATAATATACTTTTTATCAGTTCTTCTTTCTTAGGAGGAGCGAAATTTGAATCCCTTAATATATTTAGAATGTATTCTCTTATTTTGATCTGCTTTTCATTATACTTAATCTGAAAACCCTTTAGGCATAAGCTTTCTTTACGCTGTTCTATATATCCTTCTTTTATAAGTAGATCTATAAACTTTTCTCCAACAAGAGACTTCACATTGCTCAGATATTTGCTACGTATCTCTTCCTTAAGTATCCCAATTCTTAATGGAAACCTATTGTGATATGACTCCAAACTTTCCAATATTTTAGACTTGAGGTAATTATAATAATCAATGTGTATTACATGCAAATCTTTTGTAAGATTAAATACTACAATTTTTCCTTCTTCTCTTAAATTATTGACATCTACCATAACCTTTTCTTCCAACATTGCTGTAGATTTAGAGATTTCCTTAACAGTAGGAAATGTTTTGCTATTGTCCAATATTATCTTTTCTATTACATCCTTACTATCTCCCTTTTCCTTCATTCTTAACTCCTCTATTGCCTTATGGTCATATCTCTTTTTCTTAATTGGATTTGGTTCAAGTATCTCTCCTCCGCCTATTGTAAACATAGGTGAATAGAATCTGAGTATAAACCTGTCTCCTTTTTTGGCTACAATGCTTTCTTCCAGTCTTAGTTGAGCATAAGCCTCCTCACCTGGGTTTAGCTCCTCCCTATCTAATAATACAATTCTAGTAAGGACTTCTTTAGTTCCTATATAAAGTCTCAATCTTGTTCTGTTTTCAATTATTCTATCGATGCTATTTATAAGTCTTACCTTAACATCCAACATATTGGTAGATTTCATTGAATTTACTGGTGCAATTACATTTCCTCGTTCTATATCATCCTTTTTAATACCTGCTAAATTTATGGCAACTCTTTGCCCAGCATATGCTGTATTTGTGCTCACACCATGAACCTGTAATGACCTAATCCGTCCAATAATATTTTTTGGGAATATTTCAACTTCATCTCCTACATTAAGCAAACCAGATAATAGAGTTCCTGTTACTACAGTTCCAAATCCCTGTACTGAAAAGACTCTATCTATAGGAAGTCTTGGCATATCATCTACTTGTCTATCTTCAATTTCCATTGATAGCCTATCAATTAGATCTATAACCTTATCGATACCAGTTCTTTTGGTAGATGAAACTGATATTATTGGAGCATTTTCTAAAAATGTACCTACAAGCTTTTCCTTTATTTCTTCTTTTACCATTTCAATCCATTCTTCATCAACTAAATCCGCTTTTGTCAACACCACAAATCCTTTATTCACACCTATTAAATCTAATATCTCTAGATGTTCAATTGTTTGGGGCATAACCCCTTCATCTGCTGCAATTACCAACATAACTATATCTATGCCTGCAACTCCTGCCAGCATATTTTTAATAAATTTTTCATGTCCAGGAACATCTATAATACCAACCCTTTTCCCTCTAGGCAAATCAAAATAGGTAAACCCCAAATCTATAGTAATACCTCTTTCTTGTTCCTCCTTCAATCTGTCAGTATTTCTGCCTGTTAGTGCCTTTATAAGAGTTGTTTTACCATGATCTATATGTCCTGCTGTTCCAACTATTACATGTTTCATCAAATGCACCCTTTCACTCTATTAAATCCAAATCTAATACCTTCTACTAAAATATCATATTCTTCAAGTTGTATTGTCCTTATATCTAAATATAGGCTATTTTTATAAACCCTTGCAATAATAGGAATTCTAAATTCTCTTAATGCCCTTTCAAAATCTGTTATACTATATTCTTTCAAACTTATTCTAATACATTTTGTTGGTATTTTCTCTAAAGGCAGACTTCCTCCTCCTACTTCTGAAAAACTATCTACTATTTCTATATTACAAATTCCATTGTCTACTGTCTTGGCTATCTTATCGTATAACTTTTTCGCACGTTCTTCCAGTTCTTTAGCTGTCATAGAAAGCATCCTTAAAGTAGGTATCTTTTCAACTGCAATTTTTTCATCTAAATAAAGTCTAAAGGTTGCTTCCAAGGCAGATATAGTAAACTTATCCACTCTAAATGCTCTTGTTAAAGGATTTTTTTTCATTCTATCAATATATTCCTTTTTACCAACTATTATACCTGCTTGAGGTCCACCAAGTAGTTTATCTCCACTAAAAGTTACAATGTCTACTCCTTTTTTTACTGAATCCTGAACTGTAGGCTCATATTCCAAACCAAATTTAGAAAGGTCTATAAGAACACCACTACCTAAATCCTCAATTATTGGAAGATTGTATTTAATCTTCAATGGGTACAATTCCTCTGAAGATACTGATGATGTAAACCCTAATATCCTGTAATTGCTAGTATGAACCTTAAGCAATCCCGCGGTATTTTCATTTATTGCATTTTCATAATCTTTTAAGTGTGTCTTATTTGTAGTGCCTACTTCCTTTAATATCGCACCACTTTCCTCCATTACATCTGGAATTCTGAAAGAACCTCCAATTTCTATTAACTCACCTCTGGATACAATTACTTCCTTACCTTTTGCCATGGTACTTAACACCAGCATAACTGCTGCAGCATTATTATTTACAACCATGGCATCCTCTGCGCCAGTAATTTCAGTTATAATATCCTTAAGATGGCTATATCTTGAACCTCTTTCTCCTGTACTAACGTCATATTCCAGATTGGAATAATTTGTTGCTATTTCTACAACATTTTCCATTACTTCCTTGCTTATAAGAGAACGCCCAATATTGGTATGTATAACTATACCTGTTCCATTTATTACCCTTTTTAAAGCATAGGTATTTTTCTTTTTTATTCTGTATAAAATGCTATCTATTATTTTATCTCTTCTTTTTTTAACCTCATCCTCATTGAGCTTGTTTTCTTTAATATCATCCCTAAACATATCTAGCTCTTCTCTTATTGAATCTAAAACTGTTTTTCTAGGTACGTCCTGTAAAACCATTTTTATATCAGTATCAATAAGCAATTCATCTACTTTTGGTATATATCTAAAAAGATTATCGCTCATCTGCATCTATCCCTCTTTCATTCTACTATTATAAAATAATCTTCCTTTTCCTTTACTTCACCAATAACTGCATAGTCAGTAGGAGTTACTTTAAGCCTTTCAAGCAACAATACAATATTTTCCCTTGGGACAGAAATCAGTAGCCCTCCAGAAGTCTGTGGATCATATAGTATATCCTTAATTTCCTCAGGAACTTCAGCATCAAATCTTACCTTATCACCAGCATGTTTTCTGTTTGAATAAGCTCCAGCTGGAATCAATCCCATTCTTGCATATTCTATAGCTTTATCAATTACAGGAACATTCTTATGATTAATCTTTATTGTAACTTTGCTTCCTTCAGCCATCTCCAAAGCGTGGCCTATAAGTCCAAATCCTGTAATGTCTGTAACACTATTAACCTCAATTCCATCCAAAGCCTCCTTTGCATATTTGTTAAGTGCTGACATGACCTTAACTGCTTCATTATAAGCTTCTATATCCGCTAATCCGCCCTTTATTGCGGTATTTATTATTCCAACACCTAAAGGCTTCGTTAAAACAATATAATCACCTGGCTTTGCATTACTATTTGTCCACACTTTATCTGGAGCTACAAATCCTGCCACTGATAAACCATATTTTGGCTCATCATCCTCAACAGTATGACCACCTACTAATAATGCCCCTGCTTCTTTTACCTTATCATATCCACCCTTTAATATTTCAACTAGCACATCTGGGCTTAAGCAATTTGGAAAGCACACTATGTTCATAGCAAGCTTTGGTTCTCCTCCCATAGCATATACATCACTTAGTGAGTTTGCTGCAGCTATTTGCCCAAACTGATAAGGGTCATCCACAATTGGTGTAAAAAAATCTAAAGTCTGAATTAAAGCTAATTGATCGTTTATCTTATAAACTGCTGCATCATCAGAAGTTTCTAATCCAACAAGTAAATTAGCATCAAAAGTCTTTGGTAGATGACACAGAACCTGTGTCAATACATCGGGACCGATTTTAGCTGCTCACCCTGAAGTTTTTGTTAACTCTGTTAATCTAATACCCACAATATCACTCCTTTACCTTACTATTATCAAATCCTTAATATCTTCAAATCTTCCTTTACCTATACCTGATACATTCATAATATCTTCTATACTTTTAAATTTGGACTTTTCTCTGTAATCAATTATTCTATCAGCTAGCACTTCACCAATTCCAGGCAAAGCCAACAATTCTTCTTTAGAACATGTATTTATATCTATTTTCCCAGAAGAATCTTTAGAACCTCCTGATTCAGTTACTTCTACATATTCTTCTCCAATCTTTGGAATATATATCTTTTCCTCATCAGATAATTTTTTTGCTAAATTTATTTTATCCAAGTCAGCGTCTTTTTTCAATCCACCAGCTAAATTAACAGCATCTATTAATCTAGCACCAGATTCCAGTACTACTACGCCAGGATTATAGACCTGCCCACTTATATGTACCATTATTTCGTGTGCCTCTTCTGAGTCATCTTCTTCCGTTTCTTTTAGTTCTGAAAAATAGTCTTCAATGATGATATCCGTATGTGCTGTATCTTCTTTATCCTTTTTAAGAAAGTTAAATAGAGATATTAATAGTATTATAACAACTACAGATATCAATATTAACTGTTCCCTCTTGGAAAAATATAGCATATATAGAATCACCCTTTCAGATTATTTCTTTTAGTATTATTCTCCATATTTTACTTATGTCCTTTTTTAAAAAAAAAGTATTTCCTATTAATTTATAGCAATATTTCTGATATACTATTTATTAATTGAGAAAGGAGGTAGCTATTTGAAAAAGATATTAGCAATTGCTCTATTATTAATTCTAATAACCAATAGTGTATCTTTTGCAGATAACTTAGACATTTCATGCGAAAGCGCTATATTAATTGATGCAAAAACTGGACAAGTACTTTATGAAAAAAATTCTCATGAAAAATTGCATCCAGCTAGTACAACAAAAATATTAACAGGTATACTGACACTTGAAAACGCAAATCTAAATGATATAGTCACAATCGATGAAGAAGTAGTCTACCTGACGAAGGGTGCTCATATTGCCTTAGAAGCTGGAGAGCAATTAACAGTTAAGAACTTGTTATATGCTCTATTAATTGAATCAGCCAATGATGCAGCATTTGCTCTAGCAAAGCATATTTCCGGAAGTGTAGAAGAATTTGCAAAGCTTATGAACGAGAAGGCTAAAGAATTAGGTGCTGAAGACTCAAACTTTGTAAACCCAAATGGACTTAGTGTTGAGAACCACCTTACTACCGCCTATGATTTAAGCCTAATTGCAAAATATGCTATGCAAAATGAAACCTTCAGGGAAATAGTTTCAAACTATACATACACAATTCCTCCAACTAATAAGAAAAGTCAGGAAAGAGTATTATGGTCTTCCAATAAGCTTTTGTATAGCAACGATACAATTACTGTCGATGGGAAGACTGTTCGTATTAAGTATGAAGGAATTACGGGGGTAAAAACAGGATATACACAAGAAGCAGGAAATTGTCTAGTTGCATCTGCTCAAAGAGGTAATGAAAGCCTTATAGCTGTTGCCTTAAAGTCTAATAATATATACTCAGATATTCATAAACTATTGGATTATGGATTTGATAATTTTGAAAAAGTAAATATTGCACCAAAGGATCAGTTTGTGGATAATATTAAAGTTGATAACGGTACCATCCCTGTTGTAGCTGGCATACTAGGAGAAGAACTGAATCGAACTATTCCAGTAAATTCTTCTGACAAAATATCAAAAAAGGTAACTTTAAATGATGAAATTACTGCACCTTTAAAAAAGGGAGATGTTTTAGGTAAAGTTGAATACTTTCTTGAAGATAAATATCTTGGTAGCGTCAATATAGTCTCTACTATGGACATTGAGGCAATCCCGTCACCAACCTTTTTTGATAGATTGCTGAATAATTGGTACTTAGTATTGATTTTTGGATTTATACTGATAAGATTTATTTTAGTTTTAAATAAGAGAAAAAAAAGAAGGAAAAGGCGCTCCTACTATAGAGCACACAGTCCTTATTATTAAGAAAATCTTGCAAGAATGCAAGATTTTCTTAAATTCTCATATTACAATACTGCTATTGCTTCTATTTCTATTATTCCATCTTTAGGAAGCCTTGATACCTCAACACAGGACCTTGCTGGCTTGTGATTATTAAAGAACTTATCATATTCTTCATTAACAGCTCCAAAATCATCCATGTTTTTCACATAAATGTTTACTTTTACAATACTTTTTAAATCTCCGCCACCAGCTTCAACAACAGCTAATACATTGTCTAAAGACTGTTTAGTTGCTTTTCTGATATCATCTTTTACCAGTTCTCCTGTTTCAGGAACTATTGGTAATTGACCTGATGTAAATATTATATTATTTGCTTTAACTCCTTGTGAATAAGGGCCTACTGCTTGAGGTGCTTTTTTTGTAGAGATAAATTCAATATTCATCATTTACACTCCCTCTAATAAAATTTATATAAAATAACTATAAAATTAGGTTTATTTTATATCCTCAAGAATTAACTCACGGCTATCAGCCCATACTCTTTCCAAATTATAGAAATCTCTTTCAGCTTTCCTAAATACATGTACAACTACATTACCATAGTCAAGTAAAACCCAGGTACCTTCCTTGTATCCTTCTTTTCCCAATAGTTCATAATTTGCCAAATTCATCTTTTCCTCAATTTCATCTGCTATAGCTATAACCTGGGTAGTTGAATTTCCACTGACAATTACAAAGTAGTCTGTAACAGTTGTAAGATTTCTAAGGTCTAACACTTTTATATCTGTTCCCTTCTTATCAGTGCAAGCCTTTACAATGATAGATATGCTTTCATCAATATCTTTCACTTAATTACCTCCTGTTTTTATATCATATTAGTTATTATTATTTTCATTATTATCATCATTAAACATAGTATCTACAATTGTTTTCATTTCTTCCTCATTTGGTACATAATATGATACTCCATTTATATACTTAGCTTGTCCTGGTAATGTATCCATTTGCATGCCTTCAATATCATAATTTTTAATATTTACTGCAAACTTCAATATTAGGTCCAGTGGTATATTTGTTTCAACATTATCATAATAAGTTTTAATCATTTGAGGAATTTTCCCTACATTTTCGATTTTTAATGCCTGTTTAATAGCCGCCATAATAAACTGCTGCTGTGCACGAATCCTGCCGAGATCCTGGTCTGCATATCCCTTTCTGAATCTTAAAAACTGCAATGCCTTATCTCCATCCAGCACTTGTAACCCAGCTTTCAAGTTAATATATAAAGGTGGATCTGCAGTAGGATCGCTATATTTCATGTCCATTGGAACATCTACTTCAACTCCGCCAATTATATCTACAAACTCTTTAACTATACTATAATCAACCTTAACATAATATTCTAAATCAACTCCCAATAAATCCTTTACAGCCTTTACTGATAGTTCAGGCCCTCCATATGCATGAGCGTGATTTATCTTTTCCTCACCATTTCTTCCCCTTATATAAGCTTTTGTATCTCTAGGAATAGAAAGCATTGAAATCTTTCCAGTTGATTTATTAACCTTACATAATATCATAGTATCAGTTCTAGTGCCTGTACTCTTCTTTACATCTTTTGAATCCACTCCTAATAGTAGGAAAGTAATATTGTCTTTTCCTCCCATGAGCCTATCCAAAAAACCTTCTTCCTCATAATCAACTTCATCTTCACCTTCTGCAATTATTACTGTCTTATAAATGAAGCCTGTCCACAAAACAGCAAACATAATTAAAGAAATAAAAAAAGTCCTGAAAAACTTTCTTTTCATGTATATCACTCCATAATCTTCTGAATTAATAACTGGTTTCTTGCTCTAACACTATCTAAATGAATTAATTTCTTCTGTTCAATTACAAATTTCAACGTATTATCCATTGATAATATGAGAGCTTCATCTAAATCAACTAATACTAATTTTCTAATATCCTCTACTCCTTTAAAGTTTCTTCCAGGTTCAATCATATCTGCAATATAGACTATTTTTTCTAATAAGCTCATATTTTCACGTCCAGTAGTGTGAAATCTAATGGCATCTAATACCTCCTCATCCTTAATGCCATATTTCCTTTCAGCAATTACTGCCCCTAATACGCTGTGAATTAATTCATTATTGTTTTTTGTCACATCATCTAGGATTATATCAAAACTCTCAGCTAGTTTCAATAAATTTATTCCGCCTTTAAGCTTTCCACAATCATGCAAAAGACCTGCAACAGCAGCCTTTTCAACAGAAGCATTATATGTTCCAGCCAATTCAACGCACTTCTCCATAACTCTAATAGAATGCTCATATCTATTTATACCTATATCCTCTTTTAATTTATCATAAAACCAGTCCTTAATCATATTAAGCCTCCTGTTATCTATATAGCTTGTTTTTATATATATACTTCTCCACTGACTCAGGTACTAAATAGCTTATAGGTAGATTCTTACTAATTCTACTTCTGATTTCAGATGAGGAAATTTCTAAAAGTGATGCATCCAATGTAAATATTGAGCTATTACAGGTAGAACTCAAATTCTCAATTAAGCTATTTATATTGCTGTTATTGTATCCTGGCCTTTTGGCAACAATAAAATTGCACATTCCTAATAGCTCTTTGTAATTCTTCCATTTATGTATCTGCAGAAAGGAATCTGAACCCATAATGAAATAAAAATCCACATCCTTATACATGGACTTAAGTATATTTATAGTATCTATAGTATAAGTAGTCTTCTCCCTATCCATCTCCATGGTGGATAGGAAAAAATTTTCATTGGAATTTATAGCTAGAAGGACCATATCATACCTATACCTGTTTGGTAAAATCTTATTATGTTCCTTATGAGGTGGTATACCTGTAGGTATAAATAGGACCTTATCAAGATTAAACTGAATTCTTGAGTATTCAGCCATTAATAAATGGCCATTGTGTATTGGATCAAAGGTCCCCCCCATAATTCCTATTCTACTTCTTTTCAACATACCAACCTCCAATATATGTAAATTATATAAACTTCAGAAAACATTTCTGAAGTTTATATTGAACATCTCTATCCCATAGAAGATGGAGAAGTCTACAGCAATTTAATTCTTACTTGTGAGAGTAGAAGAATTATTGCTAGTTTTTAGGTAAAAAATTAGGGTAAGATTATTTTTTTATTTTTTTTACTCTCTCTATATAATACAAATTTATTACCTATGCTTTGCACAAATTCTGAATTAGTCTTCTCTGCTATCTCACTTGCAACTGAAGTTGCATCAAGCAAGCTGTTGTTCAGAACTTTCACTTTTATTAATTCTCTCTTCTCTAAAGCATCATCTATCTGTTTTATAAAGTTTTCAGTTATTCCATTTTTACCAACCTGAAATATTGGTTCCATACTGTTTGCAATGCCTTTTAAATAACTTCTCTGTTTTCCTGTTAACAATTACTACACTCCTTTAGCTAATTAAATCTATTCAAAAAATTCAAATTCATAGCCGCATATGAATACAGAATCACTTTCCTTAATTCCTAATTCTAATAATCTATCAACTATGCCTTTTTGTCTCATAACATTCTGGAAATACCTTACAGATTCTAAATCGTCAAAGTTTACAGAATACAGTAGTCTCTCAATAAAGCTTCCTTCAACTATAAATCTTCCATCTTCTTTCTTTACTACAATAGGGTCTTCTTTTGGTTCCTCAATTTCAATATCCATCTCTTCATCGAAAGTTTCATAATTGGATTCAGTCTTATTTATCATTTCCCACATGGCATATTTCAGCTTTTCAATTCCTTCTCCTGTTGCTGCAGATATAGGATATATTTCATATCCTTTAGGTTCAAATTCCTCTTTAATCTTTACTAACCACTCTTTGGACTCAGGTAAATCTATTTTATTGGGTACTATAATCTGCTTCTTCTCCTTTAATTTCTCATTATATTTATATAGCTCATCATTTATTTTATAAAAATCCTCAATTGGATTTCTTCCTTCCTGACCTGACGAATCCAAAACATGGACTAATACTCTGGTTCTTTCTATATGCCTCAAAAAATCAAGACCTAGTCCAGCACCCTTATGTGCTCCTTCAATTAAACCTGGAATATCTGCAATTACAAAGCTTTGTTCAGTATCAATTCTTACAACACCTAAATTAGGCTTCAAAGTTGTAAAATGATAATTTGCAATTTTAGGTTTTGCATCAGATAAAATTGAGAGTATAGTTGATTTACCCACATTAGGAAAGCCTACTAGCCCCACATCAGCTAATAGTTTTAGTTCCAGTATTACTGTTCTTTCCTCGCCTTTCCTTCCAGGTTCAGCAAACCTAGGAGCTTGTCTTGTTGGGGTTGCAAACTTAGCATTGCCTTTTCCACCTTTTCCGCCTTTTGCAATAATAAACCTCTGATTATGTTCCTTAATATCAGCTATTACTTTACCAGTTTCAGCATCTTTTACTATAGTTCCTACAGGAACCTTTAAAATAAGATCCTGTCCCTTTCTGCCATATTGCTTCTTGGTCCTACCATTCTCCCCATTTTCAGCTTTATACGAGCGTTTATATCTAAAATCCATCAGGGTTCTTATTCCTTCATCTCCCTGAAGTATTATATTTCCACCATCTCCCCCATCGCCCCCATAGGGACCTCCAGATGGTTCATATTTTTCTCTTCTAAAGGCTACTGCACCATCTCCGCCTTTTCCTGCTTTTAAATATATCTTTGCTACATCTATAAACATAACATCATCCTCTATTATTTTGGTAATTTCATTATACCAACTAAAACCAGCCTGTCAATATACTTCATAATTATTATAACCTTTAATCAAGTCTATTATGTGTCAGAAAAAAAAGCCTACCAAATGGTAAGCTTTATATCTTTAAGCTAATTCTTCAACTGGGTAAACACTAACTTGCTTTCTATCTCTGCCTTTTCTTTCGTATTTTACAACTCCGTCTACCTTTGCAAATAGAGTATCATCTCCACCTCTTCCAACATTATTTCCTGGATGGATTTTTGTACCTCTTTGTCTTACAAGGATGTTGCCTGCTAATACGAACTGTCCGTCTCCTCTTTTAACTCCAAGCCTTTTGGATTCACTATCTCTACCGTTTTTTGAACTACCTACTCCTTTTTTGGACGCAAATAATTGTAGGTTTAATCTAATCATAATTACACCTCCTTGTATATGAGAGTAACATACTCTGAATAGCCATCTATAATAGATTTGATACCAATTTCAAAAGTTTTGAGAAGTATATTCATTCTATCTAAATCATCATGGCTTAAATCAGTTGGTATTCTAACATCTAACAAACCAATATCCTCGTCAATAGAATAATCTATTAACTCCTCATTTATGTTCAGGACTTCTACTAATGCAATTAGTACAGTTTGAGCAAGGACTGAAACAGCTGCACATACTATATCTTTTCCTTTTACATCATATCCTGAATGTCCTTCAATTCTAAATCTAGAAATATAACCTTCCCTATTTTTATAAATAGTAACCTTAGTCATTTTTAACCAACAATCTTTTCAATTTTAATTTTTGTATAAGGTTGACGATGGCCTTGTTTCTTTCTGTAATCCTTCTTTGGTTTATATTTGAAGATTACAATCTTCCTATCTTTGCCATGTTCTATAACAGTTGCTTCAACTTTTGCTCCATCAATATATGGCTTACCAACTACTATACCATCTTCGTTTGAAATTAGAAGTACTTTTGATAAATCAACCTTTTCTCCTTCTTGTACATCTAATTTTTCAACCCTTACAATATCTCCTTCTTGTACTCTATATTGCTTTCCACCTGTTTCTATTACAGCATACATTATCACTACACCTCCTCTAACCAGTCTCACCAATGCCAGGTGACTATGCTTTAAAACCCGCATTGTGTGGCTACCTACGAAATAAGATTGTATCAGAAATTATATGTTTTGTCAATGAAGCTTTCTAATATTTTTCCCTTGCCACTACAATATGGACAGTCCTTATAAAAATTTTTACCGAGACTGTTTCTTATCTTCTTTCTTGTTAACTCCACAAGTCCAAGTTTTGTTATACCAATTATATTAGCCCTATTCCTGTCAAGCTTCAAATATTCATCCAGCTTATTCATCACAAGCATTACATCTTTATCATTTTTCATATCAATAAAATCTATAATGATTATTCCACTTATATCCCTTAATCTAATCTGTCGTGCTATTTCCTCGCAAGCCTCCAAATTTGTTGTAACAACTGTATCTTCAAGATTATTATTTCCAGTATATTTTCCAGTATTTACATCTATAGCAGTCAAAGCCTCTGTTTCATCAATTACTATATAGCCGCCGCTTTTTAAACATACCCTTCTATCTAAAGCAGATTTTATACCTTTCATAATATTTTGCTCATATCTTATATCAAAATCCTTATCATAAACTAATCTATCTTTAAGATAGGGAGATATCATATCAGAAAAATCTAAAATACTATTATATTTATCTTTATTATTTACCAGTACTTTTTCTATTCTTTCTCCAAAACTATCTCTTATAAGCTTGTTAGACAAATCCATTTCTCTATATATAAGTTTTGGACAAGGCAAAAAATTCCTTTCTCTTTCAATTCTTTTATATATCTCAATAAGCCTATTATATTCATCAAAAATCAGTTCTTCGGCTACTCCTTCTGATCTAGTTCTAAATATCATTCCTATGTCTTCAATCTGTATTCTGTTCCCAATTTCTTTAAGTCTTTCAATCTCCTCTAGATCTAATATTTTTTTTGATATGCTTATCTTATTGGAAAAAGGAGTAAGAACTATATATCTGCCTGTTAGGGTTATATGTGTTGTTACCTTTGGACCTTTATTCTCTGTAGATTCCTTTATAACTTGCACTATTATCTCCTGGCCATTTTTTATTACATCATTTATTCTCATTTCATTTCTGTTATATTTAACTCCTTTTGGAAGTGCATTTTTAACATACAAATAGGCGTTCCTACCTTCTCCTATATCAACAAAAGCAGCTTCCATTCCCGGAAGTACATTTACTATGCGACCCCTATATATATTTCCAACCAATTTATTATCGCTTTCAAAGTCCATATAAAACTCAACCAACCTATCGTCTTCAACTATTCCCACTTTCTCTATACCATTTCGTATATCAATAAATATATAATCCATAATATCTCTCCCATAAGACTACATTGGTGATTGAATACTTCCATCTACATCCGTATACATGTTGAGTCTCTTAATATCAGCCATTTCAATATCCATATCAAAACCAGTATATTCCTTAAAGGCCTTCAAGAAATCTGTAGGCTTTAAATTTCCACTATCGTTTGATTTTAATAAGCAATATAATCTTAATACATATCCATTATCTTTCTTTAAATTTTCATCATTTCTATCAATAGTTACATTTCCAATTAACGGCCTTATATTCTTTATATCCTTAATTTCTTTTCCCTTTTTATACCTTGTTCTTTCTAATAAAATCTCTGTATTTCTTAGCCACCTATCAATAGAATACTGTAAGGAATCTAAATCTTCCATATTATTTACCTTTACTTTTATTTCATAATAACTCCACCCAACAATAGACGAAACTATTCTCTTATCATCTACATATTTAACATCGATAATCCTTATTCCTTCTGGCAATTCTTTGTTCATAATATCTATGAAATCTGTTTCAGGTATCCTTTCACTCAATTCTATATCCATAAACTCCTCTTGAGACTCAATGCCTAAGGCCAAAGGATTTGCAATAGACAATTTTGGTTGAGGATTAAAACCCTGCGAATACCTTATAGGAATATTTCCTCGCCTAAAGGCTCTATCAAATAATCTCATCATATCCAAATGGGATATATACTTCAAATACCCTTCTTTTGTAAACTTTACTCTTAAAGTCATTAACATACACCACCTAAAAAGCTTCTGTTTATTCCACAATTATTGCATCCAAGTCTACAATCCCTGGTCAATGTACCGTCTTTAGCTTTCTCGTATTCAGAGATTAAATACTCTTTATCTACACCTATATCTATAAAATCCCAAGGTAATAATTCATCAATATTTCTTTTCCTTAAAGCATAAAAATCTGGGTCAATTCCTGAAGCCTTAAAAGCCTCCATCCATTTATTATAATCAAAGAAATCAGACCATCCATCAAATTTACATCCAAGCTCCCAAGCTTTAAACAATGCTTTTGACAACCTTCTATCTCCTCTTGCAAGTACTGCCTCAAGATAGCTAATTTTAGGATCATGATAGTTAAATGTAACTTTATTGTCCCTGATTTCTTTCTTAAGCAATTTTATTTTTTCATAAAACTCATCAATGGAATTTTGCCCTATCCATTGGAATGGAGTAAATGGCTTAGGTACAAAACAGGAAACGCTTAATGTGATCTTTAAATTGCCCTTTCTCTTCTCCTTAGGCAAACTGAAAAAAATATTCTTTACCTTATATCCTAAATCTTTAATACCCAATATATCCGCTTTTGTTTCCGTTGGAAGTCCTATCATGAAATAAAGCTTTATAGTTGACCAGCCTTCTTCAAAAGCATAAGTTACAGCTGTTTCCAGATCCTCTTCCGTAACTCCTTTATTTATTACATCTCTCATCCTTTGACTACCAGCCTCAGGGGCAAAAGTAAGACCAGTCTTTCGTATCTTCTCTATCTCTTTTAGTATTTCCAGACTAAAAGAATCCAATCTCAATGATGGAAGGGATACTCCAATTTGCTTTTCTTTATAATTATCTATAAGTTCAGAAACTAAAAGCTTAATCTGGGAATAATCACATGAACTTAGGCTTGTCAATGATATGTCTCCATATCCTGTGCTATTGACCAACCTTTCTGCCAGCTCTGTAAGAGTATCGACAGTTTTTTCCCTTACTGGTCTATATATCATTCCAGCTTGGCAAAACCTACATCCTCTAGTACACCCTCTGAAGATTTCCAAGGGTATTCTGTCATGTACTGTTTCTATAAAAGGTACTATTATTTTTTCTGGATAATATGACTTGTCTAACTCCTTTATTATTCTTTTTCTAACAACTTTAGGAGCTCCTTCAACTATAGGTTCCATTCTGTCTATAGTATTATCTTCTTTATAAAATATATCATAAAACTGAGGTACATAAACTCCCTCAAGCTTACTTACTTCTTTTAAAAATTCAATTTTTTTGTATCTATTTGATTTAAATTTCTTATATATTGCCATTATATCCAATAAAATCTCTTCAGCCTCTCCTATTACAAAGAAGTCAATGAAATCTGCTATAGGTTCAGGATTATAAGCACAGGGCCCCCCTGCAATTACCAAAGGATCGTTATCTTTCCTATCCTTCGAATAAATAGGAATATCTCCTAAGTCCAACATATTTATTATATTGGTATAGCTCATTTCATATTGCAGAGTAAATCCTACGAAATCAAAACTCTTTACAGGTTCTCTGCTCTCAAGTGTAAATAGCGGTATTCCTTCCTTCCTCATTTCTTTTTCCATATCTGCCCAAGGTGCAAATACCCTTTCACATGCTATATAATCCTCTTTATTCAAAAGATTATACAATATATGAAGTCCTAAGTGAGACATTCCCACCTCATAGACATCTGGAAAACCAAATGCAAATTTTATATCAGCTTTTTGTAAGTCTTTTTTTATGGAGTTTTTTTCCATACCTATATATCTTGCTGGCTTCTCAACCTTTTTCAATACTCTATCGAAACTATTTTTATCTATCATCTCTAACCACCTTTTCATCTGTACTAAATATAATATTAACATTATTTTTATATTTTTAATAGAAAAAAATTAAAACTGTCATAGACAGTTTTAATTTTCAAAATCCAGATAATCTAAAGGATTTACAGGGCTGCCATCAACCCATAACTCAAAATGAAGGTACATATTTCCATCTTTACTTGTACCCAAGGTGCCAATTTTGGTTCCAATATTTATATCTTCACCCTCTTTTACATATATTTTAGTCAGATATCCATATACAGATTTAAATCCTTCATGTTCTATTGTTACAAAATAGCCCTTTGATCCTCTATCCTCTATTTTCTCAACTCTACCCTTATCAATTGAAACTGGCTCTTTTTCTTCCTTTGGTATTATATCTATACCATCATTGTAGTCAGTTCTTCCATCAATATATTTAATCTCACCAAAAGGCTTATATATAGTTCCTTCAATGGGTGGATTGTATTTAGTGATATCTGTAAAATTAAATACAGTTAAAACTCTCTCTGGAAATCTAAACAACTTCTTACCATAATCTAGTATAATCTCTCCGTCTCTTTTAAGACTAAACTTATAATTTAGCCCATTATCAATTAATTGAATTATATTATCGGAGATACTATTATTGAGCATTTTGAGAAATAGCAATAAAATTAATATAATTATGACTCCCACTATGCTCTTTAATTGCCTTTGCAAATTAAATCTTAACTTTAAAAAGCTAATAACTCCTCTGTATCCTCTATTATATACTCTCCTATTCATAAACTCACCCACCTTATCCTATTTATATGATATTTATATAAGGTGGGTTTTATTACTTATTAATAACTATTATTTAATAAGTTGAAATTCCGGATTATCCATATAGAATTTTTCCTTAATTCCTTCGGATGGTATAACCTTCTTATCTTTAGTAATAAAAATAGCCTCTATTCCATCCATATCTTCAATAAGGTCTAATCCTTTATCAACCCCTAATATAAATAAGGTAGTGGATAAAGCATCTCCATCAATTCCCCTTTCAGAAATGATGCTAACGCCTGCTACTTCACTATCTGCAGGATATCCAGTTTTAGAATCAATAATATGATGATATCTCTTTCCTTCATATGTAAAATATCTTTCATAGTCTCCTGAAGTAATTATTGAACTTTCCGTAAGCTCTAATAATCCAGTAAACCTGCCACTTGGTTCAAAGGGGTTTGTCACTCCAATTTTCCATGGTTCACTATTTCCCTTATCTCCCATTACATAAATATTTCCTCCCAGATCTATAATAGCAGATTTAACTCCATTTTCAGCAAATATCCGTTTAACTTCATCAGCAGCATAACCTTTTACTATTCCTCCTAAATCCAACTTCATGCCTACCCTTTTCAAATATACATAATTATCATCCATCAGTTCTAAATCATTATAATTTACAAGCTCTAACATCTTACCAATTTCATCATCACTTGGTATGGAATCTCTATCCCTATCCTCATCATTTATATTCCAAAGGTCTACTAAAGGCCCAATAGTTGGTTCATATGCACCATCACTCAATGTAGCATAGTGTTTTGCTGTTTCAAGTACATAGTATACATCATCATGAACTTGTACCGGTTTAATACCTGCATTTATATTTACTAGACTGATATCACTATTCTCAATAGCTGAACTCATCCTGTCTTCAATTTCCCTTAACCTGTCTAATGCCATATCTAATATCTTTTCATCAGTCTTATCGTATATTCTCAAATTTATAATAGTATCCATCATAAAAGCTGATTTAGATATAGGATCCGCTGGTTTTTGTGTGCAACCAACAGTATATAATAGAATTAATATCACTAATAATATTATAAGCTTTCTTCCATTCATATATTTCCTCTCCTATATATTGAAAACCCTAACACTATGTTAGGGTTCCCAAATTGCACAATTTATATTATAACTTAGCACCTTCCAATGCTTTTTCAACTAACTCGATAATTGTTGTTCTTGTATTTGTAGCACCAGTGACGCTGTCTACATCAAGGTTTTCTAATCCATTGTTATCAATAATTAATTTTTGCATTTTAGCCATTACATCTAGTGAATCTAAATATGAGTAGTTTTCTTTTGATTTTCTATCTCCAGCAGCAATTTGTACTGATTCAGTAACTGGTTTTCCATCATCACCTGTAACTGGCTTATTATCTTCATCAAATACTACTTTATTGCCTTCCATATCCTCTACAGCATATTCGTAATAATCCAAACCTACTATTTGTCCATGTTTAACAACTATTTTTACTTCACCAAGCCAACCATGACTAGGCTCTTCAGCAGTAGCTGTATATACTCCATCTTTGTATACTGGTTCATACTTATCTCCATTTTCTGCCTTTTCCATTAATTCATTAACAATTCTCTTGAAGTTTTCCTTTGTATGAGTTGCACCAGTAACTGCATCGAAATCTACTTCGTTTATGTCCTTAACTTCGTTGAATTGTTCATTTAGATTAGCAATTACAGCCAATCCTTCAGCATAGTTGTAATTGTTTTCATTTTTCTCCTCACCTGAGTCTGCTAAAATCTCAACATACTCAAATGAAGAAATTTCTCCATCTGCAACTTCCATTATTGCCATTCCATAGTTTCCATGGTCGCTTACAGGATCCTTTACTAAATAAGTACCATCAACTAGTTCACCTTTAGCTTCATTTTGGTTGTTGTTATCACCTGTGCTAGTATTAGTATCTTGTCCACTACATCCTACTAACAAAGTAAATACTAACACCATAGATAACACAACTAAACTTAACCTTTTTTTCATTAGTACACCTCCGCAAATATTTTATCCTTATAGTATAAAAAATGTAAACAGCAATTCGATTATAACAAATTAAGGTATTAAATTCAATATTTTTGGCAAATATATTATCTATAGTTATCTTTAACTTTTATTATAGGAATATTAGCCACTAGCGCTGAAACTGGGGTATTATCGTAATCTCTTTTCATTCTTGTAAACTTAATATCTAATCCTTCCTGATCAATGTCTGCATATTCCTTAACAACCCTTATAATATCCCCCTTAATCATCTCTAAAAATCTAGGAGATAAGTCGGATCTATCATGAACTAATACTAATTTTAATCTTTCCTTAGCCACATTTTTACTCTGATTTCTGTTTTTCCCAAAAGCTTTAAAAAAGTCCAAAGCTATTCCCCCTTTACTTGCTAAACAAAATTTTTAACAGCTTACTCAACTTGCCCTCATTATTATCCAAATTCAAAAGTTCAACTTCTTTTCCAAGAATTCTGTTACATATATTCCTGTATGCTTTTGCTGATAAAGGTTTTTCTTCAGCAACTACAGGTTCGCCTTTATTAGTTGAAATTACTATTGCTTCATCATCAGGTATTATTCCTAAAAGATCTATTGCCAGTATATCAACTATGTCTTCAACATTCATCATATCTCCTCTTTTTACCATATCATACCTGATCCTATTGACTATAAGCTTTGGATTATTTATGCCATGAGCTTCTAATAATCCTATGACCCTATCTGCATCCCTTACAGCAGATATTTCAGGTGTAGTTACTATATAAGCTTCATCTGCACCTGCAATAGAGTTTTTGAACCCTTGTTCAATACCTGCAGGTGAATCTATTATAATGAAATCAAACTCTTCTTTTAGTTTTGCAACAAGTTCTATCATCTGTTCAGGATTTACAGCAGTTTTGTCCTTAGTCTGTGCTGCAGGTAACAAATATAATCCGTCAAATCTCTTATCTTTAATTAATCCCTGTTTCAATCTGCAGTTTCCTTCAACTACATCAACGATATCATATACTATTCTATTTTCCAATCCCATAACTACATCGAGATTTCTTAATCCTATATCAGTATCAACAACAACTACCTTATACCCCATAATAGCAAGGCCTGTCCCAATATTTGCAGTAGTAGTAGTCTTTCCAACTCCACCTTTTCCAGATGTAATTACAATAGCTTTTCCCATTCCCATAGTAATTCCTCCTATCATTTATTTTCTTGGTAAATATGGTTCTATAACAACTTCATTATCATATACTCTTGCTACTTCAGGCAAACCTATAATATCCATATTTTCATCTGGCCTTCTGCCTATAACATTGCCTATTCTAAGCTGCATTGGACGTAAATCATATGCAGCAACTAAAGCATTTGTATTTCCATCTATACCAGCATGTGCAACACCCTTTAAGCTTCCTAAAATAACAATATTTCCTTTTGCTCTAATAAGGGCTCCAGGATTTACGTCTCCTATAATAACTATGTTTCCATCATATTCAATTACCTGTCCAGACCTTATTGTATTATGTATAAACTTGGTCATCCCTTCAACTATGCCTTCAAATACCTTTGGTTTATCTAAAAAAGTCTCCTGGGAATCCTCTATAACATTGAGCTCATATTTATATTTCATTATATTTAATAACTCATTTTTTTCCTCTCTGGATATGCTATCTCCTTTTATGCCAATTATTTTAGCACCTTTAAAAAAGTCCAGAGATTCCATAAGCTTTCTCTCTAGCTCTTGTAATATAGTACTATATTCTCCACCTTTAACACATATGTAAATTCCTCCGTTAATGCCTTTAAAATTAACCAATCCCTCTTTCACAAGTATTACCTCCAAATGATGTCTATTTATATATTCTTTATTTGTTCAAAAATTCCTCCTATATTTTAAAAAAAATGAATTGGAAGGCTTTGCTACCTTCCTAATCCATTTTCAAAGGGTAATCTTTCCTCTACATTAGTGTCATTCAACCCAAAATATTCAGCAATAATCTCTCTGGCTATAGGAGCAGCATATCCACCACTACCACCCTGAAATAAAACTATAGAAATTGCAATTTCAGGGTCTTCATAGGGTGCAAAGGCCACAAACCAAGCGTATTCATCATAGGTATCTCCAGTAACAGGATTAATTCCAGACCTTTGAGCAGTACCAGTTTTCGCAGCTACTGATATAGGGAAGTCTTTAAATATACTTTTTACACTTCCTTCTGTCACTACTTTTCTCATTCCTAACTTAACATGCTCTAAATTCTCATAGTTATTTAAATCTATCCTTTCTGAAGCAACTTCCCTTTCATATAGGGTCTGTGAATTATCATAATTCTTAATGCTGTTAATTAACGTTAACTTATTTTTATATCCTCCATTTGCAATTGTAGCTATATAATTAGCTATTTGCACAGGAGTATATGCATTCTGCCCTTGACCTATAGTAACATTAAGGGTATCTGTTATATTCCAGCCTGCGAAATTTAAATAGGTATATTTGATCTTATCAGCTAGTCCTTCCCTGTCTCCTGGAAGTACCTTTTCAGGTTCAATACCCATAGCATCCAGCCTTCTTATAACTTCATTTCTTGAAATAATATCATCTTCCTCCAACCAGCTAACAATTTCATCAATCTTTTCCTGAATCTCCTTGTCTGTAAACTCAAACCCTTCTTTTATATAACTTCTAATATAGCTGTTCAGATAATTCCTCAAAAGCGCTTGCGTAACCATAATTTTACTTTGAGGATTTGGAACTCCACCTGATGCTTCTTGTGGTACATCTATTTCTATACCAGTTTTGTCATTTAAACCTAATTTTTTTGCCATTTCAGCTATATCTTCTATACCAAGTGTTACTCCTACAGACTGTCCAGTTCTTTGATTATATCCTAATGCAAGTGAATAGAAATAATAGTTACAGGAATCCCTTATGGCATCATATAGATTTGTATTTCCATGGGTCCTTCCATAGGAATTCCAATACCAGCATCCAAACTTTGCAGATCCAAACTGTACATAACCCATATCCCTAATTGTCTTATTAGGATTCATCCCCTTTTCCAGTGCAGCTAGAGCTGTAACCATCTTAAAGGTTGAACCAGGCTGAATAGCAGTTTGTATTGCAATATTATACAATGGCCTTGGTGCTAATAAGTCCTCCTCATGTTCGGGGAATAAGCTTTCCCAGTCAGATTTAGATATCCCTGTAGCAAACAGATTTGGGTCGTAGGATGGATAATTGGCTAAGGCCAATATTTCACCAGTTTTTACACTGGTCACAACTACAGCTCCTGATGTTGCATTTATATACGGTCTTTTCTTGGAGTTGCTAGTTCCAAACTTATAATTTCCCCATTTGCTCTCAAAAACTCCGCCTTCCCTAATTTTTTCAAGTCCATATTCAAGGGATTTTTCTGCCACCTTTTGAAGCTCTAAATCTATAGTTAGATAGATATTGCTTCCAGGTATTGCTTCCTCTTCATCTATAACATTGGTCCTATTCCCCAGTACATCAACTTCAACTCTTTTAACACCATTTTTACCTTTCAATGTTAGTTCATATTTTTCTTCAATACCAGTTTTTCCAATTATATCATTTGGAGAATAATTGTTTTCAACAACATATTTTTCAATTTCACTTGATTGTGAAATCTTCCCTAGATATCCTAAAATATGGGCTGCAGATTCCTTTTCAGGATAGTATCTTACTGGTTCAATAGAAACTTGTATCCCTGGATATTCTACAAAGCCTTCTTCAATTTTTGCCACAGTAGCATCCTTAATTCCATAGGCAATATTTATAGGCTGATATGCTCTTTGGCCTTGCTTATCCAACTGGTCATATAATGACATAATTATTCTTGATTCATATCGGCTTAAACTATTATCTAATTCATAGTAATCTACTAAATAGTTAAAGGCTTCCTCCACATTATATTCATCAGGTATTGAAAACTTCCCATACCAATTGCTTTTATCCACTAATGGTACATACTCCCATTTTGATACGGATATTTTGGGATTATAGCCATTAGAAAGCACTACCTCTTGAGCAATGCTTTTTACCCTGTCATCAGTAATGAAATCCTTTAATATATCATTTTGCTGTGCAAAACCTATTAATGCATCTATTGGAAGTTTTCCACCTCTATCCCCTTCATCCTTATAACTATACACAACAGTAGAATTTTCTTCATCATATTCAATTACTACTGGCGATTCCAGTCCTTTCTCTTCAATCTTTTCAATTAAAATCTCACCAGGTATAATTCTGGTAACCTTTTCATTATCATCTACTTCTTCTACAACCTTGAATAATAAATCCACTAAAGAAGTATTTGTAACTACTTCTACAAAATCATCCTTAGCACTAGTCTCTAATGTTATATTGCTAAATAAGTTCATAAGGGATCTTTTTACTTCATAATATTCCTCGTCGTAAGACAGAGAATAATCCTTTAGGACAATATTTTCATTAAGATTTTTCTCTTTAATTATATTAAAAGCTAACTTTCTTGCTATAGGGTGGTCCATTATCTTTCTGATAATATTTTTATCATTATTAATAAGTCTAACTATAGCATCTTTAGGTGAAGAGTTTAAATCTATTTCATGTTCTTTTTTCCATAGTTCAATATCCTCATTTTCATCATATTTTATATTAAGGGTATTTTCTATAACTTCTGCTATAATTGGAATATCAATATCCTTATCCTCCAGAGCATCAATCGCCCTGTTTATTGTCAAAAATTTATAATGCTCCTCGTAATCAGGGTATATATAAAAAGTATCAAGTATTTCAGGTAATAGATTATTTGATATAATTATATCTATAACTTTATCCATAGGTGATAGAGTCTCTATGTTATATATTTCCTCGCTGGAATAATCAAACACATTAAAATTTACAGGAAACTCATCAACATAGCTTACTCCATCTTCTTCCAACATCCTGGCTAACTGTAATAATACTTCATTCTTTTCACTTCTATTTAAGGTGTTCAATTCATCCTTCAATATTTGAACTGTAAAGCTTAGCTTATTTCCAGCCAACAGTCTTCCATATCTATCCCTTATCTCACCTCTAGGTGCTGTTACATATATCTCCTTTAATCTTTTATTATCTGATATATCTCTATAGTAGTCTCCCTCTACAATAGTTAAGGTGGCTAATCTAAAGGAAAGCAAAATCATAACAATACTTAATAAAATAATCAATATATTATATCTATCCTTAATCTTCTCTAAAAATTTCAAATTAACACACCTCTATTTCTTGCCAAATCTTATTGAAGGAGCATGGAAAAACTTTGATAGCAGTTTAAACAAAACTATTGACAACAATGTATTATATACGGTTTCAACCACAACAATATCTTTCATAATTTTAACGATGGAAATCTCATATCCTAAGAAAAATGTAAACAGGTAATAAAAAAGGTGATAGCCAATTGTAGATAAAATAGTCATAAAAATTGGTAATAGTATACTTTCCCTGGATAGTTTGTTTTCAGTCATTCCAATTAAATATCCTGCAAAGAAATATATAAATGGATTTATACCAATTGGCATAGTATACATGATATCCTGCAACAATCCAATAATCAATCCTGTAATAGCTCCCACCTTTTTGCCATTTAATATTGCAATTATAACTACAATAATTAGGCTCGTATTAGGCACAACATCTAAAATACCGAAATAAGGTACTATTGTAGTTTGTAGTATGAAATTTATTATTATAATTAAAACCAATGCTAATATATTCAATTTAATCCCTCTATCATCAATCTATTATAATAAATACTTTATATATTTTCTTAAAGTCCACTGCTGGTTTAACTTCAATTTTTTTTGCCAAATCTTCATCCTCTTTTATTACATTAGTTATTTCTCCTATATACAAATCATTAACATAAATACCTCCCAGACCGGAGCTTAATAGCTTGTCTCCCTTCATAATATCTGCCTTGCTGTCAAAAAGATAGCCGCTTAAATTCCCATCAATGTTACCGGATAATATTCCACCATCCTGGGTCCTTATAACTTTAAAGGAAATATTATTACTTTCATCTATAATGGAAATAACCTTCGCCCAGTTATCACCTACATCTATAATTCTTCCAACAACGCCTTCCTGAACTATTCCTCCATCTACCTCAACAGCTTGTATTACAGTATCTCCTTTTTCTACACCATCTTTCAAACCCTTATCAATCGTAAATCTGTTAAACCAGTTGCCTGGTTCCTTACCAGTAACCTGTGCTGGAATCAGATTATAGCTAGTGCTTTCCAATAGCTTTTTTTCATTAATCAGATATTCACTCTTTCCAATTATATCTTCATATCTTCTAATGGTTTCTTCTAATTCCGATATTTTTAACTTAAGCTCTTCATTTTCTTCCTTAAGGCTGAATAAATCCTTAATTGATACAAAAAAATCAGAAACATTTCTTCCTATGCTATATACAACTTTTTGTACAGGAGAAAATACATTGCCAATATATCTTTCAAATACTGTTAGTTTTAACCGTTCACTACTTGTAACTCCAATAATAACAATAAGAATGATAGCAATTAAAGCTACTATCATTCTATTTTTGTATTTTTTGAAAAAAAGCATATGATATCACCACTTAATCTATTCTTTTTCTGCCAGCACTAGTAGTTCTTTTCAATATATCAATACTATCCAGTGCTTTTCCAGTTCCTAAAGCAACACAGTCCAATGGATTTTCGGCAATATTAACAGGCATTCCTGTTTCGATTGCAATAAGCTTGTCAAGACCGTCAAGCAAAGCTCCACCTCCAGTTAACATTATACCGGATTCCATTATATCTGCTGCAAGCTCAGGTGGCGTTTTTTCTAATGTTGATTTAATAGCATCCAATATTCCATATACCTGTTCCCTCATAGCTTCACAGATTTCCTTTGAAGATATTTCAATAGTCTTTGGTAACCCACTTACCAAATCCCTACCTCTTATACTCATCTTTGTTTCCTTATTATTAGCATTTGCAGAACCTATTGTTATCTTAACTTCTTCAGCAGTTCTCTCTCCAATCATAAGACTGTATTCCTTCTTAACATAGTTTATAATGGATTCATCAAGTTCGTCTCCACCTACTCTAATAGATTTGCTTGTCACTATACCTCCTAAGGATATTACAGCAACTTCTGTAGTACCTCCTCCGATATCAACAACTAGGCTTCCAGTTGGATCTTGAACTGGCAATCCAGCTCCTATAGCTGCAGCCATTGGCTCTTCAATTAGATAAGCATCCTTTGCACCTGCGTTTATAGTTGCTTCCTCAACTGCCCTTTTTTCAACTTCAGTAACTCCACTTGGGACACATACAACTACCCTTGGCTGAAACAAGGAGCGACCAGCAAAAGCTCTTTTTATAAAATATCTTAACATGCTTTGGGTTATATCAAAATCTGCAATAACTCCATCTTTTAATGGTCTTATTGCAACAATATTTCCTGGAGTTCTACCAATCATTCTTTTTGCTTCTTCCCCAACAGCTAAAACTCTATTATTTTCAGTTTGAATAGCTACCACTGAAGGTTCTCTAATTACGATACCTTTTCCTTTTATATATACTAATGTATTTGCAGTTCCTAAATCAATGCCCATATCCTTTGAAAATACGCTAAAAACTCCCATGTAAATTGCTCCTTTCTATTAGCTAAAAATTAGTTATATAATACTCTTTTGTTTAAAGCTGACATAATTATTATCACCAATAATAATATGGTCTAAAACCCTAATTCCTATTATATTACCTGCTTCTACAAGTCGTTGGGTTATATTTATATCTTCAGTACTTGGAGTCGAATCTCCACTGGGATGATTATGTACCAAAATAATAGAATTTGCGCTCCTCCTAATAGCAATATTAAAAACCTCTCTTGGATGTACTATAGATGAATTCAAATTACCAACTGATATTTCCTCAATACTGATTATTTGATTCTTAGTATTAAGTAAAACTACTCTAAAATGCTCTTTATTTAGAAATTTCATCTCATCCATTAGAAGTTCTACTATTATTAGGGGAGAATCAACCTTCAGCTTTGACCCTAATCCACTACTTGATATTCTCTTACCTAGCTCTATGGCAGCAATAATCTGTGATGCCTTACAATATCCAACTCCTTTAACATTTGTAAGCTCTTCTACAGTTGCATGAGATAAAAACCTTATCCCTGAACTATCCATGCTTAGAAGTCTATTTGCAAGGTCTATGGCAGTATCTTCATTATGCCCTGTTCTTATAATAATAGCAATTAATTCAGCATTGGATAAAGACTCTACTCCATACTTAATAAGCTTTTCCCTTGGCCTTTCATATAAGGGCAAATCCTTAATAGTATAGCTTTTATCGCTATTATTACTTGCTACCATATATTATCACCCTCAATCACATTAAACTAATGTTGAAATACTTCTCCAACAGATGATCAAGTTTACTAATAGGTAGTCCTACAACATTAAAATAACAACCATGTATATATTCTACCAAAAGGCTTCCAAATCCCTGAATTCCATATGCTCCTGCTTTATCTGCATATTCTTTTGTTTTTATATAGTTTTCAATCTTATGATAAGATAGATTTCTAAACTTTACAATAGTTCTCTCATAGTCAACTATCTTTAAATTTGTACCAGCTTTCATTAGACACAAACCAGTAATAACTTCATGCTCCTTATTGTTAAGAAATTTAATCATTTCCATACCCTCATCTTCATCCTTAGGCTTTCCTAGTATTTTCCCTTCACAGGATACTACAGTATCTGCACCTAGTATTATCTCACCATTATTAAAAAGCCTAAAAACCTCATTGGCTTTTTCAAAGGATAAAGACATTGCAACCTGTTCAGGTGTTTCTCCTTCTAATATTCTCTCTCGGATATTTGGCTTAACGATTATAGTATTAATATTATAATTGTGTAAAAGTTCTATTCTTCTTGGAGAAGATGAGGCAAGAATTATATTAGCCATAATACCTCCTTATTCTATGAAAAAAACATCTTATTAATTGATTTTCTTAAATTATTAACTGAATAATTTGAAACTAAACCTACAAAGTAGCCAGTAAATATACTAGTCAGCTGCAATATGGGAAGATATGAAAAAATCCTAATATTGTTCATCATTAAACTTGCTACCAATACCTGAGCAAAATTATGTGCCATAGCACCAAATATACTAACACCTATTAAACTAAATATATTAGATAAATATCTGTAAATAAGATACATGGTAATTAAACTGAATATTGCGCCTGATACACTATAAAATAGACTTGTGACACTACCTGTAGCTAGAGCAAACAATATAGACTTTAGTACTCCTGTAGTTAAAGCATCCTTAAAGCCAAATATTATTAATGTTATGAGTATTACAATGTTAGACAGCCCCAGCTTAGCTCCTGGTGCTATAAATGGTAAAGGCATCATTGACTCTACGATACTTAAACCCAATCCAATTGCTACTAGTAATGCTAAAAATATTAATCTTCTTAATCCTTTCATATTAATTCCTCTCTAACGACTAATACCATCAATTTCAGTTTCAGCACCTATTCCCTTAATCTCTACTACCAATCTATTAGGAAGACATACGATAACCTCTCCAATCTTCGAAATATATCCCTGTTTAACATCTAATTGATCTGGACAATCTGCTTCTATAACTCTAACATTTCCATCTCCAATTTCAATAAGATTATATCCATATTCAGTTTCAATAGGTATAGTTTTTCCTATCATGTTATCATCAAATGTTATAGTTTTTATCTCCTCACCATTTACCTGTATGCTAATGTATTTTTCCTCATAACTAAAAAGTGATCGGTTTATAAATACCAATGCCAAAACATTTACTACTATAATAGTCAATATTAATAATTTATCACCCTTTGTCAAGTTTTTCACCCTTTAAACTAATTACTACAATAATGTCATAACTAGTTTACCACTTATATTTTTCATTTACAAGTTACAATTTGCATTGCCAATTACTCTATATATTATAAATTAATATATATAAAAATAAAAGAGCCTAAATTTTAGGCTCTTTCTATTGTGCTTCAGCATTCACTTTTTCTAATTCTGAAAAAATAGCCCCTGTTGGACATTTTTCAGCACATATTCCACAGTTAGTACACTTATCATAGTTAATTTTTGACAGATAGTTTTCAAATGTAAATGCATCTTCAGGACAATTCTTAACGCATATTTGACAACCTATACATCCAATGCTACAATTCCCTCTAACAACTTTACCAGGATCATTGCTCTTACATTTTACTACTACCTTATTATCGTAAGGAACAAGCTCAATTATATGCTTTGGACATACATTTATACATGCTCTACATGCAACGCATTTTTCCTTGTCTACAAAAGCTACTCCATTTACAAGATGGATAGCATCATAATTACATACATCTACACAAGTACCGCATCCTAAACAGCCATATGAACAGGATTTGCTTCCTCCAGCAAGTATGTTTTGAGCTCTACAATCCCTTAAGCCAGTGTATTTATACTTACTTTTAGCCTTATCACAATCTCCTTGACACAATACTGTAGCAACTTGTCTATTTAATTCTCCTGCTTCAACTCCCATAATATTGGCTACTTTTTCTGCTACAGATTTACCGCCAACAACACAAGCATTTGCTGGTGCATTTCCTTGTGCTATAGCATTTGCACAGCCATCACATCCTGGATATCCACAGGCACCACAGTTAGCTCCTGGTAAAACACCTCTAATAGCTTCAACCTTTGGATCTGTTTCAACAGCAAAAACCTTTGATGCAAATCCTAAACTAACTCCAAATAAAAGTCCTAATCCTCCTAATACTATTACAGGATACAATATTCCAGTCATACTTTCACCTCCTATACAAGTCCACTAAAGCCTAAGAAGGCTATAGACATAAGACCTGCTGTTATTAATGAAATTGGGAACCCCTGCAAAGGCTTTGGTATATCTGCAAAATCAAATTTCTCTCTAACTCCTGCCATAAGAAGTAGTGCTATAGCAAATCCTAAGGATGCACCTAAAGCATTAAAAATTGTTTCAATTATATTATATCCTTTATCAATATTTAGAATAGCAACTCCTAATACAACACAGTTAGTTGTAATCAGTGGAAGATAAACACCTAATGCATTATATAATCCAGGACTGCTCTTTTTAAGAAACATTTCAACAAGCTGTACCAATGCAGCAATAACCAAAATGAAAACTATTGTTTGCAAGTATTCAAGTTCAAGCTTTGCTAATATATAATGATGAATTACATAAGTAATAACTGATGAAAGAGTCACAACAAATGTTACTGCAATTCCCATTCCTGTAGCAGTTTCAGTTTTACTTGAAACTCCAAGGAAAGGACAGATGCCCAAGAACTGAGCAAATACATAGTTGTTTACAAACATAGTACTAATCAATATTGTAAATATATTCATCTAGAGCTTCCCCCTTTTCATCAGTTTTTTCGAATTTCTTTCTAAAGTGATTGAACAATCCCATTAATGAACCAAGTATAATAAAAGCTCCTGGTGGCATTATGAAAATCAATGCAGGTTCAAACCCCGCTCCAAATAGCTGGAATCCAAATATACTTCCTGCACCAATTATTTCTCTTATAACTCCTAGTGTTACAGCTGCCAATGTATATCCTAAACCCATTCCTAATCCATCAACTATTGAAGGTATTACACCATTCTTTGACGCAAAGGCTTCTGCTCTACCTAATATCATACAGTTAACTACTATAAGTGGAATAAATATTCCCAATGCTTTATATAAATCAGGAGTATAAGCCTTCATTAACATTTCAACAACAGTTACAAATGTTGCAATAACAACTATAAAAGCAGGAATACGAATCTTATCTGGTATTACCTTTCTTAATAAGGAAATAACTAAATTTGAACCAACAGTAACAGCTATAACTGCTATACCCATAGCTAAACCATTAATTGCTGAAGTAGTAACAGCTAATAGGGCGCACATACCAATTACTTGGACAAATATAGTGTTTTCCTTTATCAGCCCGTTAAAAAACACTTTGGATAATTTCAATCTCCACACCTCCAAAATTTACTAATTAGCTAAAGCGGCATTATATGCTTCAAGAACCATATTTACACCATTAACAATACCCTTTGTAGTTCTAGTTGCACTAGTAATTGCTTGTACCTCATTTTCCTTTGTAGGATTTTTAGAATAAGTCAACTCTTGGGATGCAGATTTCCCTTTAAAGGAATCTGTAAAATAGCTTTTCTCTGAATTTGCACCAAGGCCTGGAGTTTCTGAATGACTTATAACCTTAATTCCTGTAATTTGTCCATCAGAAGATATTCCAATCATAAACTGAATCTCTCCGCCATAGCCAATAGCTGTTGCTTTAATTGCATAGCCAACAAGATTTGAACTTGAATCATATCCTTCGTTTATTTCTAAGATATTTGAGCTTACAGCTTGGGCTTCTTTTAGCTTTGATTCATCAACTAGTTTAAAGTCTTGAGCATCTCCAAGTACTTCCTGCATAGCCTGATTATTTGTTATTTTATCTAATTCTGCAATTCTCTCTGCAGTAATAGAGTTGGAAAAACCTAATACTGCTGCTGCAACAGCAGTAATTATCAATAAAATCAATCCCAGTTTAACTGTCTCATTCATCTATTTCGCACCTCCAAACACTCTAGGTTTTGTATACTTTTCAATCAATGGAGTTGCTACATTCATTAACAATATTGAATAGGAAACTCCTTCAGGGTAACCACCCTTAACTCTTATAAGGGCAGTCAAAATACCTGCGCCTACTCCAAATATAATCCTTCCTAAAGGCGTTACTGGTGATGATGCATAATCAGTAGCCATAAAGAATGCACCTAGTATTAGTCCACCACCTAATATATGATATGGTAAAAGTTCAGCATCTACACCTAATAAAATTAACATTACAAATGTTGTACCAATATAGAATACTGGAATCTTCCAATCAATAACGTGTCTGATTATCAAATACAAAGCACCAATTAGTAATAATAAAGCTGAGGTTTCTCCAATAGCCCCTGGAATATTACCAATAAACATATCCCATAATTCAGGTAACATAGCACCTTGAGAGCTGGATGCTGATGTAGCAGCTTCTACAGTAGCTGATGCAGCTCCATCTGATGCCATTCCATACTTCATAATGGCTAATGGTGTAGCAGTTGCAACAACATCTGGTCTAGTTCCTGTAAAAGATGACATATGAGTAGGCCATGATGTTAACAGAAAAGCTCTACCTGCTAAAGCAGGGTTCATGAAGTTTGAACCTAAACCACCAAAAAGCTGTTTAACAACTATAATTGCAAAAGCTGAACCCATAATTGGCAACCACCATGGGGCACTAGCTGGTAAATTAAATGCTAATAGTATTCCAGTAATTACTGCTGAAAAATCATTTATAGTAACCTGCTTTTTAAATGCTTTTTGGATTAGTGCTTCAAAAAATACGCTTGATGCAACTGATATTAATATAAGTTTCAAAGCATTTATTCCAAAAAAGTAAACGCTGCCAATCATAGCTGGTATAAGAGCTATTATTACATCTAACATTATCCTCTGTACAGATTCATTTGATCTTATATGAGGAGATGAAGTAACCAATAATTCATTTTCTAAAGCTACTTTATAGGCTTTAGAAGTATCTACTGCTTTTCCTTCCATTTCATTTCCTCCTATCTCTTTGATTTCCTTCTAGCAATTATTTCTCTCTTTGCTAGTCTAATTGACTCAGCTAAAGGTCTCTTAGCTGGGCAAATATATGAACATGAACCACATTCAACACAATCAAGAGCATGATACTCCTCTGCTTTGTCAAAGTTCTTCTTCATAGCATATCCTCCAAGATACAGTGGCTCTAATCTAACAGGACATACCTCTACACATTTACCACATTTAATACATGGGCTTACTTTTTCTGGTCTTGCTTCCTTTTCTGTAAGGACTAGTATACCATTGGAGCCCTTTATAATTGGTACATCTATTGAGTACTGGCTAATTCCCATCATAGGTCCACCAGCAATTATCTTACCTGGAGTACCTGTAAATCCACCACATTGCTCAATTAAATCTTTAAAAGGTGTTCCTATTTTTGCCAATAAATTCTTTGGTTCCTTTATTCCATGACCTGTAATAGTCACAACTCTTTCATATAATGGCTTTCCTTCTAAAATTGCATCTGCAATTGCCTTTGTTGAAGACACGTTACATACAACAGCTCCAACATCCATAGGTAGTCCTCCAGAAGGAACTTCTCTACCTAAAATAGCATTTATAAGCCTCTTTTCATCACCTTGTGGATATTTTACCTTTAATGTTACTACTTGAATATTTGGTTCATTTTTAGCTGCCTCTCTTATAGCTTGTACAGCATCTGGCTTATTATTTTCAATACCTATAAATCCCTTATCTACTCCAACAGCTTTCATTATTGCTTTTAATCCAAATACTATTTTTTCTGGATACTCAACCATAACTCTATGGTCAGCAGTAAGATAAGGTTCGCATTCTGCTCCATTAATCAAAATAGCATCAATTTTCTTTTCAGGAGGAGGAGATAACTTTACGTGAGTTGGGAACCCTGCTCCACCCATTCCAGTTATACCTGCTTCCTTAATGATTTCAAGGATTTCCTTTTGAGTTAAACTTTCTAAGTCTCCCTTTGGCTTAACTGACTCATGTAATTCATCTTTTCCATCAGATTCAATTACTACACATTTTACCTTTTGTGCTGTTGGGGTTGGCATTTCAGTTATGCTTTTGACTACTCCTGAAACTGATGAATGAACAGGAGCTGATACAAAGGCACTAGATTGTCCAATCATTTGACCAACCTTTACAACCTCTCCTACTTTAACTATAGGCTCACATGGTGCCCCAGTATGTTGATGTAACGGAATATAAACTATTTCTGGGTCTTTAGCTTTTTCTATAGGAAGGCCTTCAGTTAATTCCTTATGATGTGGTACGCCTACCCCACCTTTGAAAGTGAGATTTTCTAACTTCATCCTTTTTCCACCTCTTTTTTTAAATTCTATTGCTTTAATATATAAAAATATAAAATATAAAAAAATAGACAAATTTTTGATAATAATTCATCAATACTTACATCAAATTATTGTTATTTTTTTCAAAATTCGATGCTACATATTCATAAATATTATAACACTTATTTTCTCGCCTGTATACCCTATAGGGATATTGTCATAATATTAACATAATTATTTGCAATTTTACCTTCAAATCATAAAAGTTAATTGCTTTGGATCTTGGGGGTAGACTAGATTTGAAAGGTTAAGACCTATGAGCCTAATATCTTTTTTTATATCAAATTTTGTTGTCAATAAATATTTTCCCGTTTCATAAATAGTACTGTAGTCATAAGTTGGTATGTTCAAAGTTACACTTCTTGTCTCCACAGTAAAATCTGAGTATTTTACCTTTACAGTTATAGTCTTAATAAGAAAGCCCTTTCGAATCAATTTGTTTGAAAGATTTAAAGAATATTCCTTTAACCTACTACATAGCATATCCATATCATTAGTATCTTTCATAAAGGTTTCTTCTTCCCCAATGGATTGGTTGGCTATATGGCTTTCTACAGGTCTAATATCTTTACCATATGCAAACTCAAAAAGTTCCTTACCTCTCTTACCAAACTTTGTTATCAATATATCAACATCATATTTTTGAACATCTTCTATAAAATAGATTCCTAATTTATTTAATTCCCTTTTCATTTTAGGACCTACTCCCCATAATTTTGACACTGGCAAAGGCTTAAGGAACTCTACTATATCTTCTTTTCTGATAATCGTAAAACCATCTGGCTTTTTTGCATCAGAAGCAAGCTTTGCAAGGAATTTATTTATTGATATTCCAACTGATGCAGTTAATTTAAGCTCATTTTTTACATCTAGTTTTATTTTTTCAGCTATGTATAAAGGGTCACATCCCGTCACATCAAGGAACGCTTCATCTATTGATAAAGGCTCTATTATATCCGAATATCTTCTAAGTATATTCAATATCTTAACAGATTCCTTTTTATATTTTCCCATATCTACAGGCAAAAAAACTCCATTAGGGCACAATCTTCTTGCGCTTACAATAGGCATGGCAGAATGTACACCATATTTCCTTGCTTCATATGATGCAGTGCATACAACAGACCTTTCTCCAAGTCCTCCGATAATTACAGGCTTACCTTTCAAATATGGATTGTCCCTTTGCTCAATAGATGCGTAAAATGCATCCATATCTACATGAATTATGGCCCTTTCCATGAACTCTCACCTTTTCATAAAAAAATCATATACATATCGTATATGACTTCATAATGAAATTATGTAATGGTGCAGGGCACGAGACTCGAACTCGTACGGTCGTTGACCGCTACCCCCTCAAGATAGTGCGTCTGCCTATTCCGCCAGCCCTGCATTAGTGGCAATTAAGCCACATTCCTTAGAATATTCATTTGTACAATTAAATACTATTAACAACATTCCTTATATATTATAGAATAAATTTTAATTATTATCAACCCTTTCCTTTTGTAAATCCTTAGGTATATACCATTGTTCTATATTTCTATACAGATCATAGAAAGTTGGATTTATATTTCCTTTTATTTTACTATCCATAAGCACAGCTTCATTTCTAAACAGCAAACTTATATATGGCAAATCTTCAAGTATTAAAGATTGTATGTCTTTATAAGCTTCAAATTTCTTCTCTAAATTAGAAGCTATATATGCATCCAATAGAGCCTTATCCATCTTTTCATTGCTATACCTTATAAAATTGTCTTTTCCAACTTGAGATGAATGGAAAGCAAAAGAAAGTTCAGGTATAGGCGTTAGGTTCCATCCTAATAAAACCATATCATAATCGCCATTTCTCAGCACATCATTTAACTCTGTCCATTGTGTATCCATTAGCTCTTCAGTCATATTATCTGGCATCTTTTCTGTATATCCCTTCTCTACTTGAATACCTATTTTCCTCAAATCTTCAACTATAAGCTCTGCTGTTTTAAGTCTTAACTCATTATATGAATTTGTCAAAAGCGTTAAAGTAACACCATTGCCTTCAGCATCTTCATAATAGCCATCTGAATCTATATCCCTCCATCCCATATTTTCAAGCTCCTTTTTTGCCTTATCAACATTGTAACCATAGATATTCGAATCTTCAGAAAGAATCCATGAATTAGGGTGTATAGGAAGGTCTGTTTGAGTAGCATGGCCTAAATATACGTTTTCGATTATAGCTTGTCTATTAATCCCATAAGCCATTGCCTTTCTTAACCCCTGTCCATATCTATTAAATATATCTTTAGAGAAGTTGAATCCTAAAAATTCATATTCTTGAGAAACATATTCTATTATTTTAATTTTACTATTCTGGTCAAACTTTTCCCAGTCCACACCTACTGAATAAGCCAGATCTATTTGTCCTGTTTCAAAGGATACTAAAGCAAGCTCTTCATCCTCCAATATCATTCCAATAATCTTGTCAATATATGGTCTTCCACCAATATAGCTTTGATTTGATTCCAGTTCAATTCTCTTATATTTCTCATAGTTTACAAATTTATAAGGACCAGTACCTATTGGAACATAGTTATCTACTGCCAGTGCCTTTTCATAGGATGTAATATTTTCCACACCATCCACAAATCTATGCTTTGGTATAATTGGGAAAGTCAATACATCTAGTTTATGGCTAAAAGGAAATGCAAAAACAATATCAATGTTCAATTCATCTATAACTACAGCATTCATAATCTTGTCCAAATCATTTCCATAAAAATTCCCCACATAGGTTTTCCATAACCTTTTATAAGGAGTATTTTCATCTGCGTATTTAATAGTATTGATAGTAAAAGCCACATCGTCAGCAGTAAATTTTTCTCCATCATGCCAGTACACATTATCTTTTAACTTTATACTCACAGTATTATTGTTCTTAAAAGAATAGCTTTCAGCCAGTTGATTTACTATATTGTAATTCTCTCCATATTCAAAAAGGCTTTCAAATATAAGCTTGCTGAAGTAATAATAGCTCCTATTGCTAACTAAAAGAGGATTTAAAGAGTTAATATTAGTAACCGGAAGTATCAGCTGTCCCCCATATTCAGGCTCATATTCATTTAAACCGCTATCATCAGATTCAAAGCTTACCTGGCTTTGCACTATTTCCCCTTCACATCCTGTAATATATACAGCTATCAATAGTATACTAATAATTATACATATTTTTTTTCTTATCAACTGACTGTCCCTCCCACTATTTATAGATGACAAAACTCTTTATTACCTTTCTAAAATTATTCATAAACAGAACCAAGTAGTTTTCCTTATTAGATATTTCATAAGCAAACTCGTCTTCATAGAGAATTTTATATATACTGATATTTTTTTGAACCTTATTAACAAAATCCTTTGTTTCATTAAAAGGTATGATCATTAGAGATTTTCCATCTTCAGAGTACATTTTATTTTGAAGCCACCTAACTACATTTCCACTGCCTGCATTATAAGCAGCCAGTATTAGCTGTAAATTATTATCAAACTCCTGACTAAGTATATTTAAATACCAGGAGCCAATCATTATATTGAGTTCAGGATCAAATAAGTCTTCTACATCAAAATCATCTATATTAAGTTCCTCACTAGCCCATTTACCTGTTATAGGAGCAATCTGCATAAGGCCTCTGGCATTTTTATTAGATACAGCATTCTTATCAAATTTGCTTTCCACATTAATAATAGCTGCCACAAGGTACGGGTCAACATCATATTTTTCAGAATACTTCTTTATCAGTGTCTGATAACTTAGTGGATAGTTAATCATAAAATACATACGAAAAGCAAAGTATACTATAACAATAATAACACATAATACAGTAATTCTCTTTAACACCTTACCTATAAAATACAAAACAAGCCCTCCAAGTTCATATCGCTTCTCTCACCATTTCCTTAATCCTTATCTCTAGTTCATCTTTGTCTCCACTATTATCTATTATTCTTGTAGCAAATTTTATCTTCATATCCATAGGCATTTGAGCTTCAATTTTCCTTATAGCTTCTTCCTTGCTTATTGAATCCCTTTCCATCAATCTCTTTAATTGTGTATCTTCATCAACATACACTAGCCATATTTCATCAAAATATATTCCATGGGAATGTAAATCATCTAATACTTCAATAAGCAAAGGAATATCTATAAATATTAGCTTACTATCTGAATATTTTTTTATATACTCCTTTATAGAAGCATAAATATAAGGGTGAATAATGGAATTAAGCCTTTCTCTCTCCTTATTGTCACAAAATATTATACTTCCAAGTTTCTTTCTATTTATATTCCCAGCCTCATCTAAAATATTCCTTCCAAAATGCTCAACTATATCAACATATGCAGGTTTACCTATTTCTACAACTTCCCTTGATATAATATCTGCATCAATAACATAAAACCCCATGGATCTTATTATATTAGAAACTGTGGATTTACCTGAAGCTATGCCTCCTGTCAATCCAATAATTTTTTTACTATTTTGATTCATACCAGTTGTCACCTACTTTTATATCTACTTTTAAAGGAACACTTAGTTTTACTGAATTCTCCATTATACCCTTAACCAACTTCACCACCATATCCACTTCATCTTTATGAGCTTGAATTATCAATTCATCATGTACCTGTAATATAAGTTTTGACTTTAAATTTCTCCTCTTCAACTCATTATATACCTTCACCATAGCAATCTTAATTATATCAGCAGCACTTCCCTGAATTGGTGTATTCATGGCAACTCTTTCACCAAAACCTCTTACATTGAAATTTTTTGATTTAAGCTCAGGTACATATCTTCTTCTACTCAATATTGTTTCAACATATCCGTCACTTTTCCCCTTCTCCACTATATCTTCCATATATTTTTTTACCATCTTATAGTTATTAAGATAATTATCAATGTAAGTTTTGGCTTCCTTTCTTGAAATATTCAAATCCCTAGAAAGGCCATAGTCACTGATTCCATATATAATACCAAAGTTTACTGCCTTTGCCCTACTCCTCAAAAGTGGAGTCACTTCTTTCCTTGGAACATTAAATACTTCGGAAGCAGTTTTAGTATGTATATCCTCATCGCTGTAAAACGCTTCAATAAGCTTTGGGTCCTTTGAAATATGTGCTAAAACCCTTAATTCTATTTGTGAATAATCTCCGTCAACCAGTACATACCCATCTTCTGGTATAAAAGCCTTTCTTATTTCCCTACCCTCATCAGTTTTAACAGGTATATTTTGAAGATTAGGATCTGTGCTGCTTATTCTTCCTGTATTGGTTATAGTTTGGTTGAAAGTGGAGTATATCTTGTTAGTGTTTTTATCTACAACATCAATTAATCCATCTATATATGTTGACATTAATTTAACAAGTTTCCTATACTTCAGAATCTTTCCAATTATTTCATGCTGATCTATCAATTTATCCAATACTTCAACATCTGTAGAATATCCAGTCTTTGTCTTCTTTATAACTGGCAGTTTCAGCTTATCAAACAGAATTTCTCCAAGCTGTTTAGTTGAGTTTATATTGAATTTTTCCCCAGCTAAATCATATATATCTGATGTAAGCTGTTCAATCTGCTTTTCATATTCCTCCTTTAACTGTCTTAAAACATCTAAATCTATCTTAAATCCGTTAAACTCCATATCAGCCAGTACCTGTGTTAAAGGAAGCTCAACATCATAATATAATTCTGTCATGTTCTGTTCATAAATTAAAGCCTTTATAGGCTCTTCTACCTTATTAACTATATATAATAAAGATGCTAGAAATTCAGCCCTTGTATCTATAGGTAAATCCCTAAATGTTTTCTTATTCTTACCTTTACCAAGAAGGTCCTTTTCATCAATTCCATAATAATTAATGTATTCCTTTCCAAGTTCATTTATTGAATAATTTGATTGAGCAGGATTTAAAAGATACTGCCCTATCATAGAATCGAAGGATATGTTGTTAATATCTATTCCTAGAGTCAATAATGCATATATATCCATTTTTAAGTCATGACCATGCTTTTTAATTTTTTCTGATTCAAAACAGTCCTTGAATTCCTCACAAAATTCATTGATATCATTTTGAGAAAAATCAATATAATAGGTAGCATTATCTTTTACCCTTATTCCTACTCCAAGAATGCTGCTTTTAATATAATGACCGTCTTCAAAAAGGAATTTAAAATACATATTTCCAGTTTCATTTATACCATCAATAATTTTACTGTAATTGCTACCCTCAATAATCTCATATTCCAGCTTAATATCTTCTTCTACAGCTTTTTCTATTCCTGAAAACTCAACCTTTGTAAGTAGGCTATTGAACTCAAGCTTTTTATAAATATCAATAAGCTTCTCATAATCAGGCTCTCTAATTTTCAGCTCTTCTAGAGAAATATCCAATGGTGCATTTCTTATTATTTCAGCTAGCTTTTTGCTTAAAAAAGCTAACTGCTTATTTTCTTCCAATGTTTCCCTTATTTTTTTGCTACCTACTTTATCTATATTATCATATAAGTTCTCCATAGTACCAAATTCTTTTAATAATTTAATTCCGGTTTTTTCTCCAATTCCTGGTACTCCTGGAATATTATCCGATTTATCACCCATAAGACCTTTTAAATCGATAAACTGTCCTGGAGTTATACCATATTCCTCCATAAATTTTTTCTCATCATATTCAACAAGATCTGTAATACCTTTTTTGGTTATCAAAACTTTAGTCTTATCAGAAGCCAACTGCAAATAATCCTTATCTCCAGTAACTAATATTACATTTAATCCATTATCTTCTCCATATTTTGATAGTGTTCCTGCAATATCATCAGCCTCAAACCCATCCAATTCCAATTGAGCAATGTTCATTATTGATAATATCTCCTTAATAATAGGAAACTGAAGTGCCAGCTCATTTGGAGTAGACTGTCTGTTTCCCTTATAAAGGTCAAAAGCCTCATGTCTAAAGGTAGGACCCTTTTTATCAAAAGCAACGCCTATATAATCAATATCATAATCCTCTTTTATTTTATATAGCATTGTCAGAAATCCATAAACACCATTAGTATATATGCCATCCTTCGTAGACAGCAAGGGTAAGGCATAAAAAGCTCTATGTATTAAACTGTTCCCGTCTATTATCATCAAAGTCTTATTACCTTTCAAGATAATCATCTCCTTCTTAAATGAAAATACCCATTCATATTTAAAGTATACATTAAATAAATATGCCCGTAAATAATTTAAATAAATGCTTGATTATTTTATATTTTTATGGTAGTATATATTTTGTGATTAACAAGCCGAAGTGGTGGAATTGGCAGACGCGCTGGACTCAAAATCCAGTGGGGCTTAAACCCCGTGCGGGTTCGACTCCCGCCTTCGGCACCAATTAAAAGACAGCGTTGGTCCCCTTGTGTAAGGGGATTTTTTTTATCTCTCTAATTCATCAGTTGATTCCTGCTGGTCGAATAAAACTGGCAGGATTGCATTTGCCGTAGCAATTTTGCTGTTATAGTCTAAATGAGTGTATATGTTGGCTGTCGTGGATATATCGCTGTGCCCCAACCACTCCTGTATTTGCTTGAGACTTACACCGTTTGCGTATAGCAGGCTCGCACATGAGTGTCGTAAATCATGAAACCTGATTTTCCTTAACCCATGTTTCTCCAGTAAAAGTGCAAAATGCTGTGATATATAGTTTGGTTTCATTCGCTCTCCTATCTCATTAACGTGAACAAAGTCCAAGTATTTGTCATTGTAGCAACTACCGCATAACCTCCTGTTATTCTCTATATCTTTTTTCTTCTGCAACAGTAAGTCTGCGATTGGCTTGACCAGCGGCAACGTGCGTTTACTGGCTTTTGATTTGGTTCCCTCCTTTTCTATAATAACATTGCCTTGCCCGTCTCCAAAGTTGACCTCTGTCACTGTGAATTGTATTGTTATTTTCGGGTCATCTGGGTTAAAATCAATCGCATCCCACCTTAACCCTATTATCTCGCTCCTACGCAGACCATAGTAAGCCGCTAAAACTATGGGTAACTCCAAGGGGTCACCTTTTGCAGCCTTGAAAAGTTTAGCAAGCTCCTCATCGGTGTAGTAGGATGCAGTGTAATCCTGCTTTTTAGGACGCTCAATCCTGTCGGCTGGATTAGATTTAATTAAACCCAGATGAAAAGCGTGCTGCAAGGCTTTGCGAATGTTGGCATGACGTCTTAACACCGAATTAGGCGACAGTCCCTTACTTAATTCGTGCTGATAAAAGTCCTGCAAATACTTGGGGTTTTCCTCAATATCGGTCAGTGTCAGCTTTTTGTCCATAAAATAGGGGATTATGCTCTGCCTGATGCACTGTTATAGGATGCGTATGTGGTCTCCCTGACTCTGGTCCGCATCATCTCCAACCACTCCAATAAAAAGTCCACGAATAAAACCGACACCTCATCTGTCGCAGGGTTAATACCTTTTGCTGGGTTGCTCTCAATCCAGCCAAGCTCTATTGCGTAGTTTAACGATAATGTAATAATCTCGTGTATCTGCAAGATGGTCTTTTTAGACGCATGGTTTTTCGTCTTTTCATGGTTATAGTAGGCTTCCAGTGTTGAGGTCCTTATCTCGTGGAGCTGCAAATTTAAGCTCTTAAAGTAAGGACCGATAAAAACTCTGGCGTTATGGCTGTATACTGCGTAAGTTTCTTCGTCAAAGTCGTTCATCTTGTCCTTTAGCCATCTGTCTAAAAAGACGTGATACGGAGTGTTCTTACCTGACGCAATATCCTCCGGCTTAAAAGTCTTACGAGCCTCCAATAACATAGCCTCGGCTTTTTTCTTATTGCCCTTTACAGGCAGGCCCGTGCTAATTGATTTGCTCCGTCTTTTACCATCACCGTCCTTCCAGTTAAGTATTATGTGGTAGTATCCGTTCTTCTCACGCAAGTGTCCTGCTATCATAATAAAACTCACCCCTCCTTTAGTTGATAGCAGCCAACCTACCACTGACAAGCTATAGTATACCGATATTATTGGCTGCCAACAACGTATAACGCATTGGATTTTTACGATTAAGCAACGCCGATAAAACGTAACACGCTAATTTTCGGGATTTTATAGATTCGACCGATTTTTAGATGTTGGATGTTGTTTGCCCGCAATAGCTTGTAGGCAGTTTTGGTGCTGATGCCAAGCATCTGGCTCATTTGCTGCACATCCAATACATCTGGATAGTCCGCAAATGTAACATTGATAGTATTGTTTGGAACTTCATCCCGCATAAAATCACCTCCGGAACCCTTATGTTTTGGGATGTTTTGAGGGAGGCCTGATTTTGCGGGGGTTCCTGCGAATAAAACTTGACACCGGCCTAATAATTGGGACTGGCCTAATATACGCAAGTTATGCTAAAATCTGCGTATGGGAGGTGATAGGCATAGCAAAATTAACTGATAAACAAATAAAGATTAGGGAGTACCTCAAATCTGCTTGGAATCTATCGGATAGAAGCATTGCACGAGCTCTTGGAGTATCACATAGCACGGTCGGTCGAGTACGTAAGGAAATGCAAAAAAGTGGTCGATTCGACCACTTGTCAAATACAGCGGATAACGAGTGGATGAACCACCCGTATATACAGGCTAATAAAGGATTGCTGGAAACATTAAATCCCCGGGGACTGCGAGCCATCAAAAACATTGAAGTGCTTGATTATATGCAGGCTCACCCGCAGATAAAAAGCCCGTGCGTTGCACAGGCTTATTTAGCACGAGAAAAAAGACAACAGCGTAAAGACGCAAGGGTAACTATATCTTTGGACGATGTTGATATTAGGGTCGCTGACGTTAGGCACGTTGAACAGTTTGATTGGATTGAGGACGGAAGCATTGACCTTTGTATTTGTGACCCGCCTTGGGATAGGACGTCAATCCCCATATGCGAAGGTATCAGCAGGGTCGCAGCCGATAAATTGCGTGACGGCGGAAGCCTACTCGTGCTTACCGGAGGCAGCCACTTGCCTGATATTATAAATGCACTATCAGCGAATAAAAGGCTACGCTATCACTGGCTCCTGACATGCCCGTTGCCGCAAGGCTCTCCTGCGTCCGTAAGCAGGCTAAAAATACAGAGCAAGGTCAGGTTTGTGCTTTGGTATGTCAAGGGGACTTACGACGGCGATATTGTATCAGACTACATAAATCGACCTAATAGCAGCAGTGCTACGGATAAAACCTACCATGAGTGGGGAGCACCGGAAGAACTGATTTCTGAATTGATAGAACGGTTTTCAAACCCCGGAGATACCGTAGCTGACTGGACCGTCGGCGGGGGTACTACTGCTGTCTGTGCAGTGCTGCTTGGGCGGAAGTTTATCGGGTCTGATGTGGACGAAAATGCCGTCAAGACAACCTTACGCAGAGTGCGTCAACTATTTGGTTACGCCCGATAAAACCTGCGTTACGGGCTTACGACAATCGCCTGCATAAGCCCCTCTGTCTCCACACTCACTCTTGGTACCTCCACCTGCAATTGACCCATTATAAATATTTGCAAGGCCTGATTTGTTATCAAATTCAAAGCAAAAATCTAAACCTCATCCTACTACGGATGAGGTTTTAGTTATTTACGCTTCATGACTTTTACTTTAAAGGTAAATCCATTAGAACAACGGTATGTTTCAACCCCATTGTCTTTATTAACTAATACCAGCTTTTTAGCTTCTCGTTCAGCCATTACATACATTTCATCTTCTGTGTTTAATGGAGTTCCGTCAATATAGGTAAGCGAAAATTTTTTATCAGTGTTACTTTGCGTCTTTTCTTCCAGGGTTACGCTAAAGTCGGCAGCGATACATCGCAATAGTAGGTTAATTATATATTCAGGTGGCTTACGTTTGCCCGTCTCCCAGTCTTGCAATGTGCGTAACGGTATATCGTAATGCTCTGCAAGTTGTTTTTGCGTAAGCTTTGCTTGTCTACGCACTTCACGAATTCGAGACATATAATCACATCCTTGAATTTTTTGTACACACGCAATGCGTGCTTTTTCATGTTTAATTTAACACGCAATGCGTGTTTTGTCAATAATCTTTACGCACGCATTGCGTGTGTACGAAGATAATGCCGATGTCTACGATTGGATTAGAAACCGGCCTAATCGTCTGTGTTATCGTCCGTCCGGAAAATCCCTCAATTGTAAGGTTTATTGGTAACTTGATGTTTAAAACGGCTTTAATCGAAACTCAAACGGTCAATAAAACCTGCTGGTTTCTTCGTCCTACATGATAATCCACTGGTTCCACGAAATCCGTGATATGCCAAAAAATAAATTTAAAAATTCCGTGGTTTTCCCATCATATTGGGCTTATTGCGGGCGACGGATAAAACGATGCTAAAATCCAGAGTTAAATATTTGTTTTAGGTGTATGTGATTATAAAATTCAATACCATAGCCCGTAATCTATTTAGAATAGTTTAAGATGAGCCAGCCGACCTTTTGGGAATTTAAAGGATGAGGGGACAAAAACTTGAACTATTTACACAACATAGTTAAGATTCTGGCAATACTCATCTTATCTTGACACGACCGTATAAAACACGCTTATACATTGTTTTTAATGCTTAAAATCGCTTTACAATCGCTTTGCAATTATAGTCTTGAGTTTTGGTCGACTCGGTTTGTAAAAACCTTGTGAAGGGCTGCTTACGCTCGAAAAATAATGGTTAAAAAACACCCCTTAGCAAAATAGACTGCTAAGGGATATTTATATGACTTTAAAAAGGATTAATTTTCAATAAAGACGAAACTCACAATTCATCTAATAATTCTTTTATGCTA